>Ga0302347_1000246_pt1 | contig 96455 bp, 89 predicted proteins | sample PhyWR1_FD_202178 | JGI IMG/M metagenome (GOLD analysis project Ga0302347, IMG submission 202178) | Leaf surface microbial communities from wheat plants in UC Gill Tract Community Farm, Albany, California, United States - DLSL W.R1 (v2)... | ecosystem: Host-associated > Plants > Phyllosphere >... | reverse complement strand
ATGCGAAAACTGCTGCAACTGGCCTATGGTGTGGTGAAATCAGGAAAGACATTTAATGCGGAAATACCGCTTGCCGGATAGCCGACAAGACGGTATCTCTCCCACAGGGAGAGGGGACCGATCGAGTAAGGCTGAAAGTAGAGTTATTCACCTTGAACACCGACTGACTCAACTTGGTTGCAGGGGCGAGTGAGGTTGCTGAAATTACCTCTTTACTTCCAAATTAGCAGGGGCTATCAGCTCCCTCTCCCTGTGGGAGAGGGTTGGGGTGAGGGGTCAGCGTTTTTTCTTCTTGTTGAAATCCAATTCAAAAGCAAACACCGCGCTTTGAATTTTGCGTTCGGTCAGCATACCCATCTTGAGAAAACGGCAGGACAGGCGCATGAAATGATGCGTTTGGTCTTCATCAATATCATGATCTTGATTCACGGCGATCAGTTCCATATTCACCTTGAACTTGCCGTAATCCCCCAAATCCAACTGCGCCTTATTAAACACCAGCCCCGGCTGCATATAGTCGGGTACTGTGCCATCAATACGCAAACCAACGCCACCCGGCGAAAGATCGTGAATTCGCAGTTGATAAAGAGTGCCATCGCTGTGTTCACCGTTACAGAAGAATTCACGCCAATAAGGCGTGGTGATACGTAACTGGCGGCGACGCTGAATATAAACCAGCTGTTTCGGCAGGCACGCCTCGTAAACCGGCATGTCGTTATGCTCGGTCAACTGCGCCTGGTCGACGGAAAATTCGATTTTTGCATCGTGGTTTTCAATCACAATGCTGAATTTTCCACCTGGGATCTGCTCTGGAGCATCGCAATCAAAGACGATGTTATCAGCGCCAACGCTCAATAATTGGCCAATGAATTCATGTTGTTGATTGACGACACGCAGCGGCGTTCTTTGCTTATAGATGTCGCGCAAGATTGCCAGAACTTCAAAACGCTCCTGCTTGATAAACCGTCCGTTATCAATATGTTCCACCCGTCACTCCCAGCATTGTCCATCGACGCTAACGCTTTCCTTACGCAATCATCACCGCCATCAATACTAAAGTCAAATTTGCCAGCGTTGCCATAATATTGGCAATAGCCGGGCAAAACGAGCAGCCCATGCTGCCTGGCCTGCACTATCCCCGATTAAATCCTGGCGGATCTCGATGCCAACATAAGGTAATTCATGGCGTTCCGCATGCACCGGCAGCGTGTAGTCGGTCGCATCAGTCATCGCATAAGGCTCGTTGATACCGACCTTCAAATCCCCTTCTGCACGCAGCAACTCCGCCAACAGCAGGGCAAATTGTGGATGGCGGTTAAACAGTAGCCCAACCTGCCACGGCCGCGCATCGCCTTTAAACACCGGCGTAAAGCTGTGCATAGCGATCACCGCGCAAGGTTGGTTATTGGCGCGGCGAGCTGTCAGCGTGTGATTGATGGCCTGGTGATAAGGCTGAAAAATTTCCTGTTCACGGGCACCCGCTTCGGCCGCGCTGATCCCTTGGTTGCCAGGTATTGGCGTAACTTCCGATAACGGTGGGATCGAACTGGCAATACCCGGCATTCGGTTACAGTCGATCACCAAACGCGAGTAGTGCTGATGGACTAATGTCGCATCCAACTGTTGGGCCAGCAGGCGGGAAACCGCCAGCGCACCGATATCCCAACCGATATGTCGATCGATATCTCCGCTGGCCAGGCCAAGATCGCCCAGACGTTTTGGAATGGCCTGCCCCGCGTGATCGCACAGCAGCAAGAAAGGAGAAGTCGCCTGTGGCAGCTCAACGCTCACGGCCGCAGGCTCATCGGCAGACAACAAGGTTGGGGTATAGGGGTGATACATAGGGCACTCCGGCGCGAGAAAGCGCTAATTCTAGGCGATCCTCTCACCAGCTACCAATATCCCATGGGAGAATCTGGCGTGGCCGCACTTTCGGTCAAAATGGAGCCGGTGTGTCATGACGCATTGATTTTATGAATGGACGCAACCTGTGCCTCCCTCACGTTGTTAACCGAACTAAAGATGAGCGGCAATATAGCGCTGATAGCGGGCAGGCTTCAGCCGCGTCAGATCGACCAACACTAAACCATCGATACAGTGGTTGAACGCCGGATCGGTACCAAAGTCGATAAACTGCACGCCGCCAGGTTCACACAGCTCGGTGTATTGCTTGTACAAGGTCGGGATCGAACAGCCGAGGTTGCTCAACAGACTTTTCAGGCGCAGCAAGTCTTGCTGATAATCATCACCGGCGAACTGGGCCAATAGCTGTGGTAAGGAGGCCGGATAAGGTTGCCGTGACTGAGCCATAACATGGTCTGGAGAGAAATAGAGGCGGTAGAAGGCAATCAACAAATCGCGGGCGGCAACCGGCATACCTCCTGAAATGGATACTGGGCCGAACAGATAGCGATACTGCGGATATTTGGCCAGATAGGCACCAATACCGAGCCACAGGTAATCCAGACCGCGCTTCCCCCAATAGGCCGGTTGAATAAAGCTGCGGCCCAGCTCAATCCCCTGTTCAAGGATCGGTGTCATATCGCGATCGTAATGGAACAGGCTGTTGCTGTAGATGCCTGCCAGCCCCTTGCTGGCCAACTGCGGTGCCGTAGGAATAAAGCGATAGGCACCGACGATTTCCAGCTCCTCCTCATCCCACAGCACCAGGTGATAATAGTCGTCGTCATAGCTGTCCAAATCGCGCCGCCGCCCCGAACCTTCGCCCACGGCACGAAAAGCGATCTCACGCAGGCGGCCAAGCTCCCGCAGGATCGGTGCTCTGGCCTCCCCCTGGCGGCGATAAAGGAAAATGGTTTTGCCATCCGGCGTAATACCCAGTCGCTCGCAGGCCGCCAACGCTTTTTTCAACTCGAGGCGATCTTCCGCCAAGGCGATGGCCGATTCGCTGATAAACAGCCCCGGCTTTCCCTGACCAAGCCGATAGACATGGCGGCGGAAACGTTCGGCAAGATCGCGTGCTTGAGTATGGCCATCGTGCCAATGGGCAAACGGAATGCGCCCGCCGATGCGGATTTTGATCCGTCCGCCCTGCTGTTTGAACATCTCTCGCACCAACAGCAAGGTGGATAACGGACGATAAATCAGCGAAGTCAAATAGAACAGGCCGCTGTTTCGGGCGTTGATATGGATGGGTACGATCGGTGCCCGCGCCTTGGCAGCCAACCGCAGAAATCCGGTATGCCAATGGCCATCGCGTATCCCTTTGGGACTCATGCGGGACACTTCCCCTGCCGGGAACAGGATCAACACACCCTGATTATCCAACTGGGCCTGCATGGCTGCGATCTGCTGGCGGTTGGTACGGTTGCCCAGGTTATCAACCGGTACAAACAGAGTACGTAGGGGTTCGATACAGCTCAGTAGCTGGTTGGCCACTACCTTGACGTCTTGCCGCACCGCCGCCACCGTCCGCAGCAGCACCAAACCATCCAGCGAACCAATGGGATGGTTGGCAACCAACACCACTGGCCCTTGGCTGGGGATGTTTTCCAGATCCCCAGCCACCAGTTCACAACTCAAATGAAAGTAGTCCACCACCTGTTCGATCAGATCCAACCCTTTCAGGTGCGGATATTCGGCGGCAAACTGTCTGAATTCTTTTTCACGCAGTAAGGTTCTTAGCAGGCTTCGCTGCCAGGCTGGGGGAGAACGCTGTGGGAAGACATCTTGCAGCAGGCTATCCAAAGTAAACATCGGGTCATCTCCTGGCCTAGTCGCTGCAAACTTAAGCCAGCGCCATGAACTGAACATGACCGTTTGATGAAGGAAAGATGAAATCAGGCGCGAAGGGGGAACATTGCCCCTACGCATTAAGCCGGTGACATTTGTCGTTACAGAGCCGCCTCTATACGGGCGTTGACCTGTTCCCGCAGCCGCAGTAAGGCAGAGGCCTGGTGAGGATAACGTTTGAAGGTAATGCGCATCCCCAGCGCTTGATCGATCAACTGCTCCACCGTGGCGCGATCGGTCAGGCTCTCCAACAACTGCAACGCCCGCAGATCCTGCAATCCCTGATGGAACACCCGCAAGCGCAGCGATTCTATCGGCATGAAATCCGGCCCGGGATAAACCACAAAAGGATCGCCAGAGGGGAAGGCGTTGCCGCTGTCGGTTACCGCATAGGGGTTCAGTTTCTCCCGGGAATGGCTGCTGTTATAGAAGTTGTAGCCCCAGTGGAGGAAACCGCTGATGTTATAGAGGTAAAGCTGGATACCCAGAATGCGGTTGCGGGCCGAAGGCTGAGCAAAGAAGCGGTTGGCCACCTCGGTTCTCTGCACGCAGCAGTAATAGGCCCACAGCTGTGGGGTTTGATGCTCGAGGAACGGCTCGATATGATCGGTGGCTACTACCGGGGTTTCTACCAGGCCACGCTGGTAGAAGTCAAAGTCTGACAGCGCATCGAAAGTGCGGAACCCCTCCAGCAATGGCCGCAGTGAATCGCTGGCACGTTGGTAAGCGGCGATATTCTCCAGTTTGGGTTCATCCGAGATATGGAACCACACCTGCCGTTGCAGATCCCGCGCCCGGAACCAGCCGGTCAACGCTGGCATTAATGCCTGCAAAAACTGCTGATATTCGCTGCCGTGGGCATCGGTATGCCAACCAAATAGCGGCTGCATTTCCCCCGCGACCTCAACCATAATTTTGGGCGCATGCGCTGCGCCCCACTGGGTAAACAGGTGCGCAATTTCGAAGTGTTCGATCCCCTCCTCCTGCGCCAGCGCTACCCACTGCGCCAACCGTTCAAAATCAAATTGGTAACCTGCAACGGTGCGTTTTACTCCGACCAACTGCACGGTGGTGCGTTCGCCGCCGATGGCGGTATCCAGCGGCGGCGTAAAGATTGGCGTTAGCAACATATTCACGCCATTTGCCACCGCGTTACGCACCAGGTTGCGCACTGCCTGCCAGTATTGCGGGCTGAACACCGCAATCTGATAATAGTCCGCCAAACAGTCGGTATGTAACCATTCGGTATGTAGCAACCTCTGCTTTGGCAAGGCGGCGGGCACTACATGCAGCGTCATGCTGGCTGCGGCCAGCTCTTCCCCCGTCTCTTGATCGAACAACCGCAGCGTTAGCGGATAGTCGCCACCGGCAATACCCTGCGCTGGCGGCGTAAAGGTCAGCCACAGGCTGGCGTAATAACGGCAGGCGGCAAAAAAACGCCGATCCTGAATGGGTATCAGCGGGTCGGGAAATAGGCCAGGCTTGGTCGTCAGATAGTTCTCATCGGCCTCGGCATAACAGGGAAAGTGGCTGGGCACCGACTGCACATGGCGCACGCTGATATCATCGGCCAATTCCCCCTCAAGTTGATAACGTAATTCCCGGCGGGTTTCATTATCCTCGCGGTACAGACAATACACGCCTTGCCATGAGAGGGTCTCATTATTCAGGCAGCTGAATTGGTTTTGCTGTTCCACCTGCGGTGCGGCTTGGCGATGAAATATCTTCTCCAGGCAATGGGTAAATAGTAGCGTGAGACGCATAATAGCTGCCCTGTTTTATTTTACGGTAGGATTGAATTAATTTCAGGCTAGCGCGTTTTTTCACCACAGGCAATATAGGCCAACAAAAAAAGCCAGCGAACGCACTCTCGCCCGGCAAAAAATTAATTTTTTTGTTTATTTGCATCACAAAAATGAAAGATGCCGCGGCCTGCACAATAAAAACGTTTTTAATCCCCATTATGGTGCAAGGGTTATCAGTTAATTCTATGACCCTAGCAAGCCATAACTGCCGCCCGACAACGGATTTTCGCCCTTCGACATTAACAATTCATCAACAAAAAAGGCTTTCGGTTGATGGCTTTGAGCTTTCGTTGTTAACAACAGTGAAAGATACACGCCCCATTTTTGGGCAAAATGGCTGCATTGACACATTGAAAGTTAAGGGATAGAAAGAAATCACGTTCACCAAAAAATGTATTCGCCGACACCGAGGGTAAAGCAATGTCACCTAGAAAAAACGCCGGACGTTTTCTGTTGCATTCCGCTGTTGCAGCCGCTTTATTGTTGCCGACCATGTTATATGCCGCCGATCAGATAACATTACGTTATGCAGTTTGGGATCGAAACCAATTACCTGCCGAACAGGAAGTTGCCAAACGATTTGAACAGGCCAATCCGAATATCAAAGTGGAAATAGAATTAACCCCTGCTGCACAATACTTTGTTAAATTAGATTCTGCCGCCGCCGGTGGTGTCGCGCCGGATATATTCTGGATTAATATGCCCTATTTTGTGCAATATGCCAAAAATGGCATTATGCAACCACTGGGTGATTATTTAAAAGACGGCACGGTCAATCTGGATAATATCGTTGCCAGCTCCGTTAAGGCTTATCAATACGACGGCCAACAAATGGCCATCCCGCGCGACGTCGATTCGATTGCCGTGTGGTACAACAAAAAATTGTTCGATCAGGCCGGCGTCAGCTATCCCACCAGCGACTGGACCTGGGACGACATGAAGAAAAAGGCCGCCGAATTGCAAACCGGCCTGAAGGGCAGCGCCTTCCCGCTGGTGATGGATCTCAGTATCGACGGCCAGGACAGCTATATGAACCTGCTGTTCCAGAAAGGCAATCATATCGTGCCAAAAGATGGCCAACCGACCGACATCGCCAACGACAACGCCATCTGGGTTTACCAACAGCTACAAGGGATGATGAAAGACGGCCTGATGCCTACCGCCCAGCAGATGAGCGAAGTGAAGACCGAAAACATCTTCCAGTCCAACCGCGCCGCCATGGTGTATGCCGGTTCCTGGCTGGCCGCACCGTTCGCCAACAATCCGCTGATCAACGAGCATATCGGCGTGGTGATGATGCCGAAGATCGAGCGCCAGTCTGGCGTGGCCCACAGCCTGGCCTATGCCATGTCCGCCAAGAGCGACCACAAGCAGGAAGCCTGGAAGTACATCGAGTTTATGAGCAGCGAAGCCTCGCAGGCCACCCTGGCGAAGGTAGTGATCCCAGCCAACAAGATCGCAGCTAAAGCCTGGGCGGAGGAAGTTAAAAAGGTTGACGTTACTCCGTACATCCAAACGCTGGAGGTGACCGAGGCCTATCCCACCGCAGGTACCAACACGCCTAAATGGCAAAACATGTGGATCGGCAGCCTGAAGAAAATCTTTATGGGCGCGGATGCCCGTACGGAAATGGATAAATCGATCAAGAAGATCGAACGCATCATGGAGCAGTAATTCCCCCCGCTACGGCCTGCCTACCCGAAGGCAGGCCGTAGCAAAACACTGAGCAGTCAAAGGTGAGGAATGGCGACATGTCGCTGGCAGAAACGGCTACGGCCAACATAAAACAGGCAAAGAGCAAACCTCGTGCCGCATTAAGCCGCCTGGAGCGAGCCGAACGCTTCTGGGGCTGGGTGATGATCCTGCCGCTGGTGATCGGCCTGACGGTGTTTTACTTCATCCCGTTTTTACAGAACATTTTTTACAGCTTTACCGACCTCAACCAGTTTATGAGCTGGACGACCATCAGCTTTGACAACTACATCAACCTGTTTGAGGACGATGACTTCTATACCGCCGCCTTCAACACCCTGTTTTATGTGGTGGTGTGCGTGCCGGTGATCTTGCTGCTGTCGTTGCTGCTGGCGATTGGGCTGAACCAGAACATTCGCGGCAAAGCGCTGTTGCGCACCCTGCTGTTCCTACCGGCGGTGACCATGCCTGCCGCAGTGGCTATGGTGTGGCAGTGGCTGTTCAACAAAGATTTTGGCCTGATTAACCAAGGGCTAAACCTGCTGCACATTGCGCCGGTCGCCTGGCTTTCCGATCCGGACGTGGTGCGCATCAGCGTGTCCATCATCATTATCTGGTCGTCGCTGGCGCTGAAAATCATCATCCTGCTGGCCGGTTTGCAAAGCATCCCCCGCCAGTTGTATGAAGCCGCCGATATCGACGGTATCAGCACCCTGCGCCGTTTCTTCTTTATCACGCTGCCTATGATGGTACCGACGCTGTTCTTTGTGTCGGTGATGAGCTTTATCGAGATCCTGCAAATCTTCGACGTGGTGTTCCTGATGTTCGACCGCGCCCTGGTGGAAGGTGACGTAATGACCATCACCAACCTGTTCTACAAATACGCCTTCTATCTGCAAGAGAAAGGCTACGCCTCTGCCATTACCGTGGTGCTGTTCGCCGTGACGCTGGTGATCACACTGGTGCAGATGGCGATTGGCAAACGCCTGAGAGTGAGCTGAGGAGCCATTGATGACGATAAGCAAACGAGCCCTGGTTTATCTGTTTATGACGCTGGCGGCGCTGGCCTCGGTGGTGCCTTTTATCTGGATGTTGGTGACCTCGCTGAAAACCCAGGCCGAAAGCATTCAGATCCCGCTGACCCTGCTGCCGGAAAACCCCAGCTTGCAGGCCTACGGCAAGATCATGCGTGAGATCCCTTTTGCGGATTTTTATATCAACTCGCTGCTGGCCACTTTCTCCACCGTGACGCTGCAAATGGTGATCGCCACCATGGCCGCGTATGGCTTCTCTCGCCTGCACTTTCGGGGCCGTGACGCGGTATTCCTGGTGTGCATCTCGATCCTGATGGTGCCCGGCCAGGCATTTCTAATCCCGCAGTTCCTGGTGGTGCAGAAAATGGGGCTGGTTAACAGCATTACCGGCCTGGTGCTGCCGGGGATATTCAGTATTTACGCCACCTTCCTGCTGAGGCAGTTCTTCCTGGCAGTACCTAAGGAAATGGAGGAAGCAGCGCTGATCGACGGTTACAGCTACTTCGCCATCTTCTGGCGCATCATGCTGCCGCTGATCCGCCCCGGCATCATCGCCTGCATCATCATTAACGGTTTGTGGAGCTGGAATAACCTGATGTGGCCACTGATCGTCAACACCACGACCGAGAAATTGACGCTGCCGGTGGGCCTGGCTTCGCTGTCCAGCCGTGCCGGAGTGGAATACCCGCTGCTGATGGCGGGGGCGCTGATGGCGGTGATCCCGATGCTGATGCTGTTCATTCTTTTCCAACGTTATTTCATCCAGGGCATCGCCAGTGCTGGCGTTAAAGGCTAACCGCGAACAATAAGGTAAACAGACATGGCCGGTATTCAATTGAACAGTGTGAAAAAGGTCTATCCCAACGGTTTCCGGGCGTTGCATGGCGTGGATCTGGATATCAAAGACGGTGAGTTTATGGTGTTTGTCGGCCCGTCCGGCTGCGCCAAATCTACCCTGCTGCGCATGATCGCCGGACTGGAAAGCGTCAGTGAAGGCCAAATCATGATCCACGACCGCTGCGTTAACGACACCATGCCCAAAGATCGCGGCATCGCTATGGTGTTTCAGAACTATGCGCTCTATCCGCATATGACTGTCTACAAGAACATGGCCTTTGGGCTGATTGGTAAAGAGAGTAAGGCCGAGATCGACCGGCGGGTGCAGGATGCCGCCGAGAAGCTGGAGATCACCAACCTGCTATACCGCAAACCCGGCCAGCTCTCCGGCGGCCAGTGCCAGCGCGTGGCGGTTGGGCGTGCCATCGTGCGTAAACCGAAGGTGTTCTTGTTCGATGAACCGCTCTCCAACCTGGATGCCAAGTTACGCGTTTCTATGCGCGTACAGCTCATCGAACTGCACAACCGACTCAAACAGGAAGGCGCCGCCGCCACCATGGTGTACGTGACGCACGATCAGGTCGAGGCGATGACCATGGGCGACCGCATCTGCGTAATGAATCGGGGCACCATCATGCAGGTAGACAAGCCGATCAACCTGTATCACCACCCCGCCAACCGTTTTGTCGCCGAGTTTATCGGCAGCCCGTCGATGAACCTGCACGATCTGGACTTGCTGCGTAATGCTCAGGGAACGCAACTGCGTATCGATGATCGCTACCTGCTGACCCTGCCGCCCACGCTGGAAAAGCAGTTGGAAAACTATCCGCACCAGCGCATTTGCCTTGGTATTCGCCCGGAAGCGCTTCGTCTGTGCGCGGCCGGTACCCAAAACTGCTTCCCGGCCCGCATCGCTACCATTGAACGCATGGGCAACGAAGAGTTGCTGCACTGCGAACTGGCCGGATTACGCTTCGTGCTGCGGATTGCGTCTCAGCCAGACTGGGAACCAAGCATCGGCGAACATATCCATTTGACGTTTGATTTGACCCGCGCCCACCTGTTCGATCAGGCCAGCGGTGACAATCTGAATAATAACTCTACCCAGTCACTGGGATAATTTGGGAGTACTTGCAATGTCGTCAGCTCAATCTAATGACTATACCGGACGCCCAGTGCGCGTGTTGGTGATTGGTGCCGGTGCTCGGGGGGAAATATATTCCCGCTATGCGCTCGCCCATCCAGAATTGATGCAAGTGGTGGCAGTCGCTGAACCGCGCGATACCTATCGCCAGCAGTTTGTAGCCCAGCACGGCATTTCCCCCGAAAACGTGTTTACCGACTGGCAGCAGGCCGTAGCGGCGGGCAAGCTGGCCGATGCGGTGATGATTTGTACCCAGGACACTCTGCACCTGGCACCGGCTCTGGCCTTCGCCAAACAGGGCTATCACATGCTGCTGGAAAAGCCGCTGTCGCCGGACGCGAGTGAATGCCGCACCATCGTGGAAGAAGTGGAGCGCCAGGAGATCATCTTCTCCGTCGGACACGTGCTGCGCTATACCCGCTACACCCAGAAACTCAAACAACTGCTGCGCGATAAGGTCATTGGCGACATCGTTAGCCTGCAACATCTGGAGCCGGTGGGCTATTGGCATCAGGCCCACTCTTTCGTGCGCGGCAACTGGCGCAACGACCAGCAGGCTGCCTTTATGCTGCTGCAAAAATCCTGTCACGATATCGACTGGATCCGTTACGTGATGGAAACCCCTTGCGAGCAGATCAGCTCATTTGGTGGGTTACGCCACTTCCGCCAGGAAAACCAACCACAGGGCGCAACGGATAACTGCCTGGACTGCGGCGTTGAGGCCGAATGCCCCTATTCAGCCAAACGTATCTACCTTGGCGAGAATCACAAGGCAACGCCGGGCTTCCTGCGGGTGCTGACGCCGGAAGTCGATCAGGAGCATCTGGTCGCCGCGCTGCGCAGCGGTCCTTATGGCCGCTGTGTCTACCGCTGTGATAACAACGTGGTGGATCATCAGGTGGTAAATATGCAGTTTAAGGGGGGCCGCACCGCCGCCTTTACCATGACCGCCTTTACCAAAATGGAAGATCGCAAAACGCGCATTTTTGGCAGCCAGGGATGCCTGGAGGGAGATGGCCGCTACATCCGCATCACCTCCTTCCTTGACGACCGCGAAACGCTGTATGACGTGGCCGAGGCCGAAGACCTGCACACCATGTCTGGCCACGGCGGCGGCGATTATTATCTGATGCAGCACTTTATCGCTGCCGTGCGCGCCAACGATCCTTCGCAAGTGTTGTCTGGCCCGCAGGAAACTTTGCAGAGTCACCTGATGGTCTTTGCTGCCGAACGCGCCCGCCGGGAAAACGTCGTCATCACCTTGGGCGAGGAGTAAACAGTGGCTACTCATGCTATGCGTTACGGTTTTGATATAGGCGGCACCAAAATCGAAATGGCCGCCTACGACGCCCAGTTGAATCAGGTGCTGTGTCAGCGCGTCAGTACGCCCACCGGCGACTACCGCGAGTTTCTCGCCTGCATCACGCAACTGGTCAGCCAGGCCGATCGCAGCCTGCACACCCAAGGCAGCATCGGCATTGGCTTGCCGGGGATCACCGACCCACGCAGCCGCAAGCAGTTGGCGGTAAACGTGCCCTGCCTGACGGGTCACTGCCTGGCGGACGATCTGATCCAGGAGCTATCGCGACCGGTAGAGATTGAAAACGATTGCCGCTGTTTTGCGCTTTCGGAGGCCAGCACGCCCCAGACCGAACGGTTGGAGGTGGTGTTTGGTGCCATCATCGGTACCGGCGCTGGCGGCGGGCTGGTGATGAACAAACGGCTCCACAGGGGCCGCAATGGGCTGGCAGGCGAATGGGGGCATACGCCTATCTCGGCCCAGTTGGCGCAGCGTTACGATCTGCCGCTGTTTGTCTGCAATTGCGGTCTGACCGGTTGTTTTGAGCGTTATGTCTCCGGCAGCGGTCTGCTGGCACTGAGCCAACACTTTGGCCATAGCGCGGCCAACATTCCGGCGCTGATCGCCAGTTACCGTCAGGGCGATCCGTTAGCGCAGCACCTGATGGGGATCTACATCGATATCCTGGCCAGCGCGTTGGCCAGCCTGCAACTGTTGCTGGATGTGGACGCTTTCGTACTAGGGGGCGGGCTTTCTAACGTGAGCGAACTCTATGCACAGTTGCCTGCCGCCATGAGCCGCTGGTTACTGCCAGAGACGGAACCGGCGATGGTTTATCCCCCAGTGTATGGCGACAGCAGCGGCGTGCGCGGTGCGGCACTGTTGCGCCAAAGCTGGCAATAAAAAAATTAAGGAAAGCTCACCCGTATTAATCACCGTGGGTAGCTTTCATCCACGGCGGAATTAATTGACGCGGTAAAAGGGAAATTAGCCGAATAAATAAGGCATTACCGGTTTTCAGTTTATTTCCATGCAGCTTTCGGTCGATGACCAACCGAAAGATAGATCAAGAATAACTAGTTGAAATGTAAGATTATATTTAAATTTTTCGATTGCGTTGCGTGGTTTCGTTTGCTGTAATTTGCAACGAAAAACTGAAAATACGCCTGTAGCGGTTGCTGTGGCCTCTATGCCACGGCCGGGGTTTGCTACGGGTAAATCAGGAGTCAGCTATTCATGATCAATACCGTAAAACGGCGGGAATTAATTATCGACCAGCTATGCCGTGAGGGTACGGTGCGCGTGGAACAGTTGAGCAGCCAGTTTGCCGTCTCTACCGTCACCATTCGCAGCGATCTGCGCCATCTGGAAAAAAGTGGCTGTGCGGTACGGGCCTACGGCGGCGCGATGCTCAATAAACAGTTCGCCTTCGATCGCCCGCTACTGGACAAGGAGCGCATCAACCGCGATGTAAAATTCGCAATTGCCTGTGCCGCCGCCGCGTTGGTGAACGACGGTGATGCGATCATTCTCGACTCAGGCTCCACCACTAGCCAGATGGCTACCCAGTTGGCAGGTAAGAAAGACCTGGTGGTGATGACCAACGCCTTGAATATCGCCTTCGAATTGGCCAGTAACGAACAGGTGGATTTGATGGTGGTCGGCGGCAGCGTACGGCGCAAGTCTTGGTCGCTGTATGGCCCCGCAGCCGAGCAGCACATTCGCCAATATCGCTTTGATAAATTTTTCCTCGGCGTTGACGGCTTTGATTTGGTGGGCGGCATTACCACGCCAGATCCCGGTGAAGCACAGCTCAACCGCGCCATGTGCGAAGTGGCCCGCGAAGTCATTGCGGTTGTTGACGCCAGCAAGTTTGGCCGCAGCAGCTTCTGCATGATCCGCGAGATCGGCCAGATCCACCGATTAGTGACCGAAAGCCGCATTCCGACCAATTACCTGCATGCGCTGCAAAATCTGGGGGTCCAGGTGATTATCGCCGACCAATGAATCAGCCCCTCACCCTAACCCTCTCCCTCAAGGGAGAGGGAGCTGGTACTGAGTAGCAGTCAGGTGCATAGCAACTCCGGAATCAAAGGAGTGGGTACGGAGAAATAGCCAGGTATAGAAGCTAATTAATAGCAAGCGCAGGAGTACGGTTCGATCCCCTCTCCCTGTGGGAGAGGGCTAGGGTGAGGGACAACTCACAGCACCAGCCCCTAACCTGGCTCAGCACCGCATTAACAGGCATTTATTAGGCATTAACCGTTTATTTTTTAAGGAGTTACCGTTATGACAGGTTATTTTTCTTACGATGCGGACTGGCTGGAGCAACATCATGCACTGCATACCGCCCGTGAGATTTGGCAGCAGCCGGACCTTTGGGCTGCCTTGCACCAGCAGTTGGTTGCCCAACAGGAGCAATGCTCCGCTTTCCTGACGCCGCTGCTGCAAAATCCGCGCCTGCAGATTGTGCTGTGCGGTGCTGGCAGCTCAGCCTTTGCGGGGCGGGCCTTGGCCCCTTGGCTGAGGGAAAAAACCGGCCGGGATGTTGCGGCCTATGGCACCACCGATATCGTCGCCAATCCGCAACAGTTTCTTGACCCATCACGCCCGACGCTGCTGGTCTCTTTCGCACGTTCCGGCAACAGCCCGGAAAGCGTCGCTTCGGTAGCTCTGGCAGATCAACTGCTCCCCCAGTGCTATCACCTGATGCTGGTGTGCAACCCGGACAGCCAGTTGGCCAACTACGCGCACGGCCGTAAGAATGTCTGTGCCCTGGTGATGCCACAGGGCTCAAACGACCAGAGCTTTGCCATGACCTCCAGCTTCAGTTGCATGATGCTGAGCACCGCGCTGCTGTTAGGCCCCTATTCCCTGGATGCAGCCCAGCAACCACTAGCGCAGATGATCGAGCGTTGTAGAGAACTGCGTGAAACGCTGCAATCCCAAGTAAAAACCCTGGCCAGCAGTGGCTTTAGCCGTTACATCGTGCTCGGCAGTAGCTGTTTCACCGGCCTGGCAGAGGAAGCCTCGCTGAAAATGCTGGAACTGACCGCCGGGCAGATCGTCACCCGCTACGACTCGCCTCTGGGCCTGCGTCACGGTCCTAAATTTATGGTCGATCCACAGACGTTGGTGCTGCTGATGCTCTCCAGCAACCGCTATACCGAGCGTTATGAGCAGGATCTTTGGGACGAACTTCAACGCGACGGTTTGGCCAAGCAGCTGGTTGGCCTGGGTAACTCGCCAACGGAGAAAACGGGCCAGTCCGATTTGCATCATGCCGACGACGATATCTGGCTGTTATTCCCCTATCTGCTGTTCGCCCAAATGCTGGCGTTTGAAACCTCGCTGGCGCGCAGCCTGACGCCGGATAACCCTTGCCCAACCGGGGAAGTCAACCGCGTGGTAAAAGGCGTGACCATTTATCCCTACTCTGCTGCCGAGCTGTAAGGAGCCGTTATGTACCTGATATCCAACCGTGAAATGCTGTTGAAAGCACAAAGGCAGGGCTATGCCGTGCCAGCGTTCAACGTACACAATCTTGAAACGGTGCAGGTAGTGGCAGAAACCGCCGCCGAACTGCATTCCCCGGTGATCATGGCCGGGACCCCGGGCACCTTTAGCTATGCGGGTACCGACTATCTGGTGGGGATCTGCCGCTCGGCAGCCCAGCGCCATGACCTGCCGCTGGCGTTGCATCTGGACCATCACGAAGAGCTCGAGGATATTGCCACCAAGGTCAGAGCCGGGATCCGCTCGGTGATGATCGATGGCTCGCACCTGCCTTTTGAGCAAAACATCGCGCTGGTTGCGCAGGCTGTCGCGTTATGCCATCGCTATGGGGCTAGCGTAGAGGCGGAACTAGGCCGCCTGGGTGGCCAGGAAGACGATTTGATTGTTGATGCCGCAGACGGCTTTTATACCGACCCAAAAGCCGCTCGCGAGTTTGTCGCGGCTACCGGGATCGACTCCCTCGCCGTCGCCATCGGTTCGGCTCATGGACTGTACCACGGGGAGCCCAAGCTGGATTTTGACCGTCTGGCGCTGATCCGCGAACAGTTGGAGATCCCGTTGGTGCTGCATGGTGCCTCCGGTATCCCGGAAGCGATGGTCAAGCGAGCCATCTCACTGGGGGTGTGTAAGGTCAACGTAGCTACCGAACTCAAAATCGCCTTTGCCGATGCGGTGAAGAGCTATTTCTCCCAACATCCGGAGGCCAACGATCCACGTAAATACATCGTCCCAGGCAAATTGGCGATGAAAGAAGTGGTTGCAGAAAAGATCCGTATCTGTGGCAGTGCAGGCATGCTGTAACTCTAAAGAGTAATGTTAAGGGCCGCAGAATAACGATAACTATGCGGCCTTAACATTAATATCGCTATTTAAAGTCACGCCCGTTATTATAAGCAGTATTAAAAGTAATAATTCTCACATCACCCCCTAAATTCCCCCACTATGATCTAAATCATGGTTTTACTGCCCGCTCATCCCTACTATTAAATTCAATTAACGAACGATTGCTGTTATTATTATTCACTCAATACATTATAGTAACGTTGGAAATTAAATCATCAGACAATTTAAGTTTATTTTCTAGACAATAATAGACTCCTTTGTTAATGGATGGTTTTACTTTATGCTAATAGGAATAGCTTATGAAATCCATTATTACGGCTTTGGTCATACTGGTAGCCCTGCCACTAACTTCACATTCAAAACAAGAGGTTATCCACAGAAAACTCTCGGGCAGTATCCAGTTTTCCGGAAAGATAAGCGCCCCAACCTGCGAAATTGCGCGCATTGATGGTCAATATATATCCAGTTGCTATCGTGAAACCGCCTTAAACACCAATAAATTCATCCAAATGCCATTGGATAATATGGGTTCGGAATTAATGGGCAAACCCATTCGTGAATCGGTGTTTAATGACCCTTCTCTACAACGAATTACGTTAATTTACAATTAATCCTAATCGAAGAAATTATGTCATCCAATTAGCCACAGAAAATGATTTTGTGGTTTTATTAACATATTGGTGTTTCGCCTCGTGGGGTATACCCACTTGGGTGTACCCTGTTTTTTCCTTTAGCCCCGCCCCATCAGCATGTCCGAAATCCGCCATCACATCCGGCTCTTTCATGTAATAATCGCCCTATCAAACGCAAGGAGTGAACAACATGCTGACCTTTTTTATTGATCGTATGCCGACGCCGGTCGGTGAACTGGTGTTGATCGGAGATGAGCAAGGACGGATGCGCGCGCTGGACTGGACCGATCATGAGGCTCGCCTGATGAAGCTGCTCAACAGCCATTATCGAGCCTCTCCCTTCGTCATACAGGAGCAAGCCAACCCAGGCGGCCTGACGGAAGTGATGCAACGCTATTTTGCTGGCGAGTTGGCAGCCATCGACACTGTGCCGGTGATGACCGCGGGCACCGAGTTCCAGCGCACGGTTTGGCAGCAACTGCGGCAAATTCCCTGTGGGGAGATCATTACCTACGGGGAATTGGCCAAGCGCATTGGCAGGCCAACCGCTTCACGCGCAGTTGGCATGGCTAACGGCACTAACCCAATCAGTATCGTGGTGCCCTGCCACCGAGTGATCGGCTCACAGGGAGCGCTGACAGGTTACGCCGGAGGGGTGCAGCGCAAACAATGGCTGCTGAAACATGAAGGTTTCCTGCCCCAGGATCTGATTTAATCGGCCAGCAGCGCCAAGGCGCTCTCCTCATCCGTCACCAGGCCGTTGATCCAGCGGCCTAGCAAGGCGGCATGAATGGCCTGATGCTTTTCTGCGCCACCGGCCAGCGCAATCACCGGTTTTTCCGGCCGTTGGAGCAGATTGACGCTGGTTAGTCGCCGATCGAGTTCGCTGGCCACCCGCTGGCCCTGCGGATCGATAAAATGGCCCAGCATTTCTGCCACCGCGTTAGACTCGCACAGGCGATCAACATCTTCTGCGGTGATAAATCCATCCTTGTGCAGCGGGCAGTGATATTCGATGGTGCCAATGCCGATAAAGGTCACATCGGCCTGGCTGGCCTTGTCGTTCACCGTGCGGTAAATGCGGTGGTTGCACCACAGGGCGCGATCCTGTTCGCTATCGGCAAACAGCGGTGCGGGCAGGATAAAGTAGCGGCCCTGGGTTTTCTCTGCCATCCACAGCGGTACATCGTACCGGGTACATGAGCCATCAGCCGCGATCGCACCAATCAGTGAGACGCAGCTATGCTGTGGCCGCTCCAATTCAGGCAACTCATCAATCGCCGCCTTCAGGCTACGGCCTGATCCAACCCCAATGTTCAATGGCTTTTCACTGCGCAAAAACTGCGCCATCACTTCAGCCCCGGCCACCGCTACCGCGCGGTTTATTCCGGCGCTCTCCATTCCCTGGCTAGGCACAACCTGACACAGCGTTAAGCCATAGCGTGCGCTAAGACGGGCCGATAATTCCATGCAGCGCCCTACCGGATGGGAAATGTTGACGCTGATCAGACCGCTGTCGATCGCCAATGCCACCAACCGCTGCGCAACCTGGCGCGATACGCCCAACGCTTCGGCAATTTCATTCTGAGTCTGTCCGGCCACGTAATACATCCAGGCGGCACGTGCCGCCTGATCCAGCTTCTTGTCGTGTTTGACCATGTTGTTTCACCGGCAACCCCTGATGGCCCCATTTTACCGGCATTCCACCTGCCCGCAGAGGTCGATTTGCACATTTGTGAGCTAAAGCCCATTTAAAGGGCAAAAGTTTATTTACTCTATCGCCATTAACAGAGCAAATGCCCAACAAAAGGGCTAATGCCCTAAAATAACCTTTAGTGGAGAACGTTATGAGCAAACCAGTGAACTCTTCTCAGGCCATTTGGCTGCATATCGGCGCCGGATCTTTCCATCGTGCTCATCAGGCGTGGTATCTGCATCGGCTGATTGCAACGGGTGATAGCCGCTGGTCGATTGCGCTTGGCAACATTCGCGATGACGCCACGCCGTTACTGGATGCGCTGGCTGAGCAACAAGGCCAATACGTGCTGGAGACCGTCACCCCACAGGGTGTACGACAGTATGAAACCATTACCTCCATCAGCAAGGTCATTCCCTGGGATAACGAACTGGCCGCGTTAACCGCGCAGGGGGCCAAGCCAGAAACACGCGTCATTTCCTTCACCGTCACCGAAGGCGGCTATTATCTGGATAATCAGTTCAACCTGGATCGCGCTAACGCCGATATTCAGGCCGATCTGCTGGGCGCCTGCCGCACCATTTACGGCACTATGGCCCAACTATTGGCACGCAGAAAGCAGCTTAATGGTGACCCTGTCACGTTATTGAACTGCGATAACCTGCGCCATAACGGTGAACGTTTCCGTCACGGCCTGATGCAGTTCCTGCAACTGCGTAAAGAACCGGACCTGATCGCCTGGATCGATAGCCACACCCGTAGCCCCAACACCATGGTTGACCGCATCACGCCACGGCCAGCACCGGAAGTTGCCGAACGCGTTGCCGAGGCCACCGGCTTCCAGGACCGTGCGCCAGTAATGGGGGAAGCCTTTATCCAATGGGTGATCGAAGATGATTTCATCAACGGGCGGCCCGCGTTGGAAAACGTCGGCGTCGAAATGGTTGAATCAGTGCTGCCCTATGAAGAAGCCAAGATCCGCATCCTCAACGCCAGCCATAGCTGCATTGCCTGGGCTGGCACGCTGATTGGCCAAAGCTATATTCATGAAAGCACCGGCACTCCAGCCATCCGCCAGTTGGCTTATGACTATGTGACCCAGGACGTGATCCCTTCCCTGACACCTAGCCCGCTTGACTTGGCCGCCTACCGTGACGTGGTTCTAGAACGCTTTAGCAACCCCTATATTCGCGATACCAACCAGCGCGTCGCCGCCGATGGTTTTTCCAAAATCCCCGGTTTCATTACCCCAACGCTGCAAGAGTGTTATCAGCGCGGCCAGGAGCCGAAAGCCACGGCCATGCTGCCTGCCCTGTTCTTTGTCTTTATGCAGCGCTGGCACCAAGGCCAACTGCCTTATGAATATCAGGACGGTATTCTGGACGCCGCCGCTGTCCACCAGATGTTCGCAGCGGCCGATCCGGTGGCGGTATTTGCCTCAGATGAGAAATTGTTCAGCACCTTGGCTCACAGCCGTGCCTTTAGCCAACTGCTACGCCAATCCATCGATCGGGTTAACCACTGGCTGGCGCAATAAAGGGAGCGAACCATGTATCTAGGACTCGATTTAGGCACCTCAGAAATCAAAGCCGTGGTGATTAATGACCACGGCACCTTGATCGCAAGCGCCGGTGAACCGCTGGAAGTACAACGCCCGCATCCTCACTGGGCCGAGCAGGATCCGGCCGATTGGTGGCGGGCAACGCAGGCGGTGGTGAGCCGTTTGCGCGCCAAGATTCCGCAACAGTGGCCGCAAATCCGCTCGCTGGGGCTTTCCGGCCAGATGCACGGTGCGGTACTGCTCAACCGTGATAATCAGGTTTTGCGCCCGGCGATTTTATGGAATGACACTCGCAGCGCCGAACAGTGCAAACAGCTGACACAGAACGCACCGGAGTTGCATGACATAGCCGGTAACCTGGCGATGCCGGGATTCACCGCGCCCAAGCTGTTGTGGGTTGCCAGACATGAACCGGATATCTTCGCGCAAATCGCCACCGTGCTGCTGCCCAAGGACTTCCTTCGTTGGATGATGAGTGGCGACAAGGTTTCAGATATGTCGGACGCGGCGGGCACGCTGTGGCTCGACGTGGGCAAGCGGGACTGGTCAGATTCCTTGCTCGCTGCCTGTGGCCTCAACCGCGATCAAATGCCGCGTCTGGTAGAAGGCAGCCAAGTCTCCGGCCAGTTGAAAGGCGATATTGCCCGATCCTGGGGCCTTGCTGACAATATTATCATCGCCGGTGGCGGTGGAGATAACGCCGCCAGCGCGGTGGGCATCGGCGCGGTTAATCCAGGCGATGCGTTTATCTCGCTGGGAACGTCCGGCGTGCTGTTTGCCGTTAACGATCGCTTCCGCCCCAATCCACAATCCGCCGTCCATGCGTTTTGCCATGCCTTGCCTGAGCGCTGGCATCAGATGAGCGTGATGCTTACCGCCGCCAGTGCCCTACGCTGGTTCTGCCAACTGGTGGGCAGCAATGAACCCACGCTGTTGGCCGAAATCGCCCAGATGAACCTGGCGGAACAGCGCCTGGCCCCGGTCTTTCTGCCCTACCTGTCCGGTGAACGGACGCCGCACAACGATCCGCTGGCGACCGGTGCGTTCCACGGCCTGACCCACAGCCATCAGCGTGCATCAATGGGCTATGCGGTACTGGAAGGCGTGGCCTTCGGCATGGCGGACGGCCTTGAGGTGCTTTCGCAGGCGGGGACCCGGCTGGAGCAATGCTCACTGATTGGCGGCGGCGCTCGTAGCGAACATTGGGCGCAGCTGATGGCCGACGTGCTCGATCTGCCGGTGGTCACCCATCTTGGCGGTGAAGCCGGTGGCGCTTTGGGCGCGGCGCGGTTGGGATGGCTGGCAGCGGGTGGAACGGTGGAGCAGGTTTGCCACAAACCCGCCATCGATCGGCGCTTCTTGCCGGACGGCGAACGCCAACCTCTGCTCGCGGAACGTCTGGCCACCTACCGTCAGCTCTATCTACAACAATTGGCCCTGCGCCGGGCATGATCCCGGCGCGGTAAAAAATAATAAGACTGTACCCTTACACCTATCCTGGAGTTTGTTATGCCACAAACACATAAAAACTGGTTCGGCCTGCCGATGAACCTGTTCTGGGGCTACATCGCCATCGCCATTTTCATGAGCGGCGACGGCTTTGAGATGGCTTTTCTGTCTAAACACATCACCGATATGGGGTTCACACCGGCACAGTCGGCGCTGGTGTTTACCGTGTATGGCCTGGCCGCGGCGCTGGCGGCCTGGAGCTCCGGAGTGGTGGCCGAAATCATCACGCCACAAAAAGCCATGCGCATCGGCTTTATCCTGTGGTTGGTAATGCACGTGCTGTTTATGCTGTTTGGCCTGGGGATGCGTAACTACCCATTGATGTTGCTGTTTTACGGCATTCGTGGCCTGGCCTATCCGCTATTTATCTATTCGTTTGTGATGTTGGTGGTGCAGAACGTCCCTAAACAGCAGCTCTCTTCCGCTATGGGCTGGTTCTGGGCGATGTACTCGATAGGCATCGGCTGTGTCGGCAGCTATCTGCCCAGCTTTACCATTCCGTTGATGGGCGAAACCGGCACCCTGTGGTTTGCTATTGCCTGGGTGGCGGCTGGTGGCTTGATGGCAATGTTCCTGCTGCGCAACGTGGGTGAGGCCAGCCCCAAGGCCGATCTGTCACCGCAGGAGAAACTCAAAGAGCTTTCCCGTGCGGTGACGATCCTGTTCACCAACCGCAATATCTTCCTCTCCTGTCTGATCCGCATCATCAACACGCTGTCGCTGTTTGGCTTTGCGGTGATTATGCCGATGCTGTATGTAGGTCGACTGGGCTTTAGCATGTCCGAGTGGCTGCAAATTTGGGCAGTGTTCTTCTTTGTCACTATCTTCACTAACATTATGTGGGGCATTCTGGGGGAGAAAATCGGTTGGCTGCGCCAGGTACGCTGGTTTGGCTGCATCGGTTGCGCCATCTCCAGCCTGGCGTTTTACTACCTGCCGGTGCATTTTGGACATAACTTCTGGATCGCGCTGGTGCCCGCAGTGATGCTTGGGATCACCGTTGCAGCCTTCGTCCCCATGACCGCAGTGTTCCCGGTACTGGAACCCAACCACAAAGGCGCAGCCATCTCTATCTATAACCTTTCCGCTGGTCTTAGCAACTTCGCGGCCCCGGCCATCGCCTCTATAGTGCTGCCCTTTTTTGATATCGAAGGCGTGGTGTGGGTGTATACCGGCTTGTATCTGGTGGCGGCGGTGTTGACGCTGATCGTCAATGTCGACCAGCCAGGACATAACAACGTCCCGCGCTATGTTCCGGCTAATGATGCTTTGGCTAAAAATAGCGCCTGATTTTAACGCTGGGCGCAGCATGCTGCGCCCATTCGCTCCTGCACAGTACCGTCATCACTGGCGGGATCATTCACCGCACAGATTAGTGTAGAAACATTTATTCATTACTCTACGTTACTATCACGGATAAAAGCTATCCGCCCATTAATACCCCTACAACTGATAAGACTAATCGCAGAAAGCCGATGATAATGCGAGATTTATTCGTTTTTCATATGGCTTTAGCCAATATCAGCCAGGCTTTTCCGAAGTCAATAAATCACTAAACATCAGTATGCTACGGAATGATGAGCAATAGATCTGTTTAAAAATTACACAAAATGTCGCCATTGTTGTTCTTGCTGTACTTATCACCTGCCGCAAAAGATGTTAAAATTGACTCATATCAATTATTGCGTGAGCTTAATCTATGATCCCGGAAAAACGCGTGATTCGTCGTATCCAGTCTGGTGGTTGTGCGATCCATTGCCAAGACTGTAGCATCAGCCAATTGTGTATTCCTTTTACGCTGAATACGCATGAGCTGGACCAACTCGACAACATCATCGAGAGGAAAAAGCCGATCCAGAAAGGCCAAACGCTGTTTAAAGCCGGTGACGAACTGAAATCACTGTACGCCATCCGCTCCGGGACCATCAAAAGCTACACCATCACCGAACAGGGTGATGAACAAATTACCGGCTTCCACCTGGCGGGCGATCTGGTGGGCTTTGACGCCATCGGGGGCCTGAAGCATCCAAGCTTCGCTCAGGCGCTGGAAACCTCCATGGTCTGTGAAATCCCGTTTGAAACGCTGGACGACCTCTCAGGCAAAATGCCTAATCTGCGCCAGCAAATCATGCGTTTGATGAGCGGTGAGATCAAAGGCGACCAGGATATGATCCTGCTACTGTCGAAGAAGAACGCCGAAGAGCGCCTGGCCGCTTTCGTGTATAACCTGTCGCACCGCTTTGCCGAACGTGGCTTCTCACCGCGTGAGTTCCGTTTGACCATGACCCGTGGCGATATCGGCAACTATCTGGGCCTGACGGTGGAAACCATCAGCCGCCTGTTGGGGCGTTTCCAGAAAAGTGAAATCCTCAGCGTGAAAGGCAAATACATCACCATCGAAAACGCAGACGCCCTGTCACAACTGGCGGGTGTCGCACGCATCAACGTCTCCGTAAGCGCCTGATCCCCTACTGGGCCAATGATTCGCTGAAATTGTTGGCCTAGCCCCTCTCTGCCGCTGTTCTGTTTTTCAATGTTGGGTTACTCTGTATGTGAACAGACTGTTGATCTACAGCTGTAAGGAGGCCCTATGGCAAAGTATCAGAATCTACTGGTGGCTATTGACCCCAATCAGGACGATCAACCGGCGCTGCGCCGGGCAGTTTACCTGATCAAGCGGAACGGCGGGCGGATTAAGGCCTTCCTTCCTATCTATGATTTCTCTTACGAAATGACCACCCTGCTTTCCCCTGACGAAAGAACGGCGATGCGGCAAGGGGTGATCAGCCAACGGGCGGCGTGGATTAAAGAGCAATGCCGCTTCTATCTTGAAGACGGTGTCCCCATTGAAATCAAAGTGGTATGGCACAATCGCCCCTATGAGGCGATCATTCAGGAAGTGCTGAGCGGCAAGCACGATTTGCTGTTGAAAATGGCCCATCAGCACGACAGGCTGGAATCAGTGATCTTCACCCCGACAGACTGGCATCTACTGCGCAAATGCCCTTGCCCGGTGTGGATGGTGAAAGACCAACCCTGGCCTGAAGGGGGTAAAGCGCTGGTGGCGGTTAATCTATCCAGCGAAGAGCCTTATCATGACCCACTCAATATCCGGCTGGTGAAAGAAACGCTCGAGCTGGCGCAAAACGTCGATCAAACCGAAGTACACCTGGTAGGTGCCTACCCGGTTACCCCCATCAATATCGCCATCGAACTACCCGATTTTGACCCCAGCATCTATAACGATGCGATCCGCGGGCAACACCTGATCGCCATGAAGGCGTTAAGGCAAAAATTCCACATCAACGAAGAATTCACCCACGTGGAAAAAGGCCTGCCGGAGGAAGTGATCCCGGATTTGGCCGAGCATTTGCAAGCGGGCGTAGTGGTGTTAGGTAGCTTGGGCCGCACCGGTATTTCTGCCGCGTTTATCGGCAATACCGCGGAACAGGTGATCGACCATCTGAAATGTGACCTGCTGGTGCTCAAACCGGATGACTTCGACTGCCCGATCGTGATGGATGAAGACGACGAGCACGACGATGAAGATTGATTTCGGTGCGTTATAAACAAACAGGGCCCAAATGGGCCCTGTTTGACATTCTGGGGTAGGAAATTATAGCTCTACCACATCGAAACGCACGTCTGGATTGACGTCCGCGTCATAATCTACCTCTTCCAGACCAAAGCCGAACAGGCGCAGGAACTCCTGCTTGTAGCCGGTGTAGTCGGTCAGCTCGCTCAGGTTTTCCGAAGTGATTGACGGCCACAGATCGCGGCAAGCCTGCTGCACATCATCACGCAGTTCCCAGTCATCCATACGGATACGGGCATGATCGTCCAGCGGCATCTCTTCGCCGTACAGACGGGTGCGCATCAAACGGGAAACCTGTTCCATGCAGCCTTCGTGAATGCCCTTCTCTTTCATGATCTTGAAGGCCATGGAGATATACAGCGGCATTACCGGAATGGCTGAGGAAGCCTGGGTGACCACGGATTTCAGCACGGCAACGTGAGCGGTGCCGCCCTTGGCAGCCAGATCGCCACGGATGGCGGTTGCTGCGCGATCCAAATCTTCTTTGGCGCGGCCCAAAGTACCGTGCCAGTAGATTGGCCAAGTCAGATCGGTACCGATATAGGAGTAAGCAACAGACTTGGCACCTTCGGCCAGCACGCCCGCTTCTTCCAGCGCCGACATCCACAGTTCCCAATCCTGACCACCCATCACGGTGATGGTGTTCTGGATCTCTTCTTCGCTCGCCGGTTCAACAGTGGCGGTGATGATTTGGTCTTTGTTGGTGTCGATGGCGGTGGTGGTGTAAACCTCACCGATTGGCTTTAGCGCGGAACGCACTACTTGGCCGGTATCCGGCATTTTACGCACCGGCGAAGCCAGCGAGTAAACCACCAAATCGATCTGGCCCAAGTCGGCTTTGATCAGCTCAATCACCTTGGCGCGGCATTCGTTGGAGAAGGCATCGCCATTTACGCTTTTCGCGTACAGGCCAGCTTCTTTAGCGGCTTTATCGAAAGCGGCCGAGTTGTACCAGCCAGCGGTGGCGGTTTTGCCTTCGCTGCCCGCTTTCTCAAAGAATACGCCGATGGTCGCAGCGTCGCTGCCAAAGGCGGTGGCAATACGGGAAGCCAGACCATAACCGGTAGATGCACCGATCACCAGCACACGTTTAGGGCCATTGGCAATCTTGCCCTGCGCTTTGGTGTAGGCAATCTGACGACGAACATTGGCTTCACAACCGACCGGATGAGTGGTGGTGCAGATAAAGCCGCGAACCTTAGGTTTGATAATCATATGGGTCTAGGATCCGTTAAAGGGATGAAATCGGGACATAAGATAACTCATTGTGTCCCTTTTTTGTGATCTGATGTGTTAGATTGCACAAATGTTGCGCAAATCTTGTTAAATTAAGCACAAACTCCGTCAGGGATCTGCCTTATAAGCAAAATCACCCCTGCGTCACAAACCCCAATTCCTGAGAGATGCGCCGCGTGGTCTCCAGCAGCGGTTTCATCAACGACTGCACGCCAACCTGTTGCAGCTTGGCCGTAGGCAGCGAAACCGAAACGGAATAAGGCACCCGTTGCTGAATATCGAACACCGGGGCAGCAATACAGGACACGCCCAGCTCGTTTTCTTCGCGATCCATCGCCACGCCCTGCTTGCGGATATCCGCTAACTCCTCATACATCTTCGGCAATTCGGTAATGGTGTTACGCGTCAGCACCTGGATCTCTTGCTGGTGGGTTTGCCAATAGTGATCCGGATAGTCACTCTTGCCATAGGCCATGAAAATTTTGCCCATCGCCGAACAGTACAACGGCATATGCTGGCCGATGTAAGCGCGGGTACGCATCATGCCAGTGGTCGGCTCCAGCTTGTAGATCAGGATCACGTGATCGTCTTCCCGGCTGGAGAAGTTGACCGTTTCCCCCACTTCCAGATTCAACTGCTCCAAATGAGGGGCAGCCACGTGGATGATGTTCAATGAGGAAAGCGCCTTTTGACCAATAGAAATGAATTTGGTGGTCAGCCGGTAACTGCCTGGGGAAGGCGCCTGCGTAACATAGCCGCTGGTATGCAGCCCTTGTAACAGGCGGTGCACGGTGCTTTTGTTCATCTCTGCCAGCTCGGACAGGTGCGCCAGTGGGCAACCATTAGGGAAATTGCTCAATATTTCAATCAGCTGCAAACCACGAAACAGGCTTTGGCTGCCAAGGGGTTTGTCTTTTTTGTCATCTTTTTCATCAACAGCTTTCAGGCTCATAGCGAAGTCTCTCCATTGTTGAGCCGCCAGCCGTTGCCACGGCGTAAGAAGCGGACCTACTGGGGGAGAATGTTACTCCATGGGCCGCATCAGGTGAAGTTGGAACGCCGTATCATTTTCAGTAACAGGGTTAAAACCCGCAACATTCCGGTAACCTTATAAGTGAGTCGTGCGTCACAAATTGACAAAATTAAAAATAATCCATTGTTTATTAAGGAGAATTAAAATCATCCTGGCTTTGCTTTAGCTCGACGTTAGGCATATCATTTTTGAAATTTGATTTCGCATGTTGGAATTTAAGGTTGATTTAAACAGCAGTAGTTCACTTATTGGCATCGCGCTGATGGCGCGAACCGACACAGGGGTGCATCACATGACTCAAGGCAATGCGGATCAACCCATTCTTACACTCAGCCATATCGTCAAACGTTTTGGCGGCAACATCGCGGTTAACGACGTCAGCCTGCAGGTGATGCCCGGCGAAGTGCTGGCGCTGCTAGGAGAAAACGGCGCGGGTAAATCCACGTTGATCAAAGTCCTGGCCGGAGTGTATCCGCGCGATGGCGGCGATATCCACTTTCAAGGTAACAGCATTGCCTCGGCGGCGGCGATTAAAAGTGATAGCCGCCAGCCGATTGCCTTTATCCATCAGGATCTGGGCCTGATTGAATGGATGACGGTAGCGGAGAATATGGCGCTGGTGATAGGGTTTCCCCGCCGTTTCGGGCTGATCGACTGGCGTGCCATTCGCCGCCGTGCGCTGGAAGCCCTACAGGATGTTGGGATTGCCCTGGACCCAGACGCGCGCGTATTTGAGCTTTCACGCACGGAGAAGTCGTTGCTGGCCATTGCCAGAGCGGTCGCGGTGAATGCCGAACTGCTGGTGTTGGATGAACCTACCGCTTCCCTACCCGCCAACGACGTACGCCACCTGTTTGCGGTGATCAACCGGTTGCGCGCTAAAAAAGTCGGCATGATTTACGTCACCCATCGTCTGGATGAGGTAATTGAAATTGCCGATCGGGTTTGCGTCATGCGTGATGGGCGCTACGTTGCTGGGGGTAACACCGCCGATTATTCCCTGCGCGATCTGGTGCAGATGATCGTGGGTGAAGCGATGGCAGAAGATCAGCGTCAACCACTGCCGCAGCAACAACCGCCAGTATTGCAACTGCATAACGTCAGCGTCGGCGATATCGGCCCTGTCAGCTTCGAATTACAGCCTGGCGAAATGCTTGCTCTTGCCGGGCTGCGAGGTGCTGGTCAGGAAGAGATTGGCCGACTGCTGTTTGGCCTGCGCCAGCGAGACAGCGGCGAAATCCAGTTCCGCGATAAACCTTACGCCGCCAGCACCCCACAACAGGCAATGGCCTGTGGCGTGTCTCTGGTCGCAGGCGATCGCACTGGCGAAAGCCTGGTGATGTCGATGAGCGTGCGGGAAAACCTGTTTATCAACCCCTGCGCCAGCGGCCATAAGCTGTTCTCGCGCTATAGCCGCCGCGCCGAAATCGGTGCCAGCTGGTGGAAGGTGCAACTGTTCGACGTACGCCCCAAGGACGTCAATATCGATATCAGCGCCCTGTCCGGCGGCAATCAGCAAAAAGTGGTGATGGCCCGCTGGATGCACCTTGCGGCACCGTTACTGATCCTGGAAGACCCCACAGCAGGGGTTGACGTGGGCGCCCGCGCCGAAATCTATCATCTGTTAAATAAATCCCTGGCAGCCGGCGTGGCGGTATTGGTGATCTCCAACGATTTTGAAGAGATCGCGCATATCTGTAACCGCGCCCTGGTGTTTAACCGGGGAAAAGTGGTGGGCGAGTTGAAGAACCAGCAGGTCACGTTCGCCAATTTATTGGAGTTGGCCTCGGCCAGCACCGGGGAAGCCGTTGTGGAGGAATACCATGTCGAATAAAACGTCAGTCAAATCAACGGCGCTGGAACAGCGTGTCAGCCTGGGGCTGGACGGCTTCGGGCCGTGGCTGATGCAAATCATCACCCGCTATGGCCTGTTGCTGCTGTGTCTTGCGCTGGTGATCGTCTTTTCGCTTACCACGCCGTCGTTCGCCTCGATGCTGACGGTACAGGCGATCCTCTCCAGCAAGGCCAAGATCGCCCTGCTGGCGCTGGCGGCCACCATTCCGATGATCGTCGGCAAGATCGATCTGAACGTCGGTTTCGGTATCGTGCTGTGGCACATCCTGGCGATCACTTTACAGGTGGAATATGGCTTCTCCTGGCAGATGGCGGTGTTGACCGTGCTGGTCATTTCCGCGCTGTACGGCCTGCTTAACGGCGTTCTGGTGGCGCTGGCGGATATAGACAGCTTCGTGGCCACCCTGGGTTCCGGCACCGTGCTGTATGCGGTGGCGCTGTGGCACTCCGGCGGGCGGCAGATTGTCGGCGACCTGCCCGATGCCTTTATCGCCCTGCATCACACCGAAATTGCCGGGATCCCGATTGTGGCCTTCTACGTGCTGATCGTCGCCGTAATCCTGTGGCTGATCACCGAACACACTCCGCTGGGCCGCTGCATGTACGCGGTAGGCGGCAATCCGGCTGCTGCGCGACTTAATGGTATTTCGGTCAATCGCTTCACCATTGGCGCCTTTATCGCCTCGAGCGTGCTCACCGGTTTTAGCGGCGTGCTGATCGCTGCCGAACAGGGCGTAGGCCAGGCCAGCGTCGGGATGGATTACCTGTTACCCGCCCTGGTGGGCGCATTTCTCGGCAGTACCACCATTCGCCCAGGGCGGGTGAACGTCTGGGGCACCGTGGTCGGCATTGCCATTCTGGCGATCGGCATCGCGGGGATCCAACAGTTTGGTGGAGAGTTCTGGGTCGAACCGTTATTCAACGGCGCAACGCTGCTGCTGTCCATCACATTGGCCGGTTATGCCCAACGCCGTCGGTTACTCAATCAGAAAGCTGTACAACGCAGTCAGGCGGCATCTGCCGACAACAACAACCAAAAAGCGATCAATCCTTAATCAGGAGCACAGCCATGAAACATTGTTGGATTTTGCCCGGGATCACCACTCTGCTGTTGGCCACCTCACCGGCCTGGGCAGATACCTATCTCGATCAGGCCTCGGCAGCGGTAGCCAAAGCCACTGCCAGCAGTACCCAATGGGATGGCCCTACCAGCGGGCCGCAACTGCAGGCGAACAAGAAAATCATCTTTATTGCCTCCGACATGAAGAACGGCGGCGTGCAGGGTGTGCAACAAGGGCTGAGCGAAGCGGCCAAGGTGGCGGGCTGGCAGTTGGAAACGCTGGACGGTGGCGGTTCGGTGAAAGACCAACTGTCATCGCTGAATCAGGCCATTGCCCAAAAGCCAGACGGGATCGTGATCGGCGGCTGGAACCCTAACGTGGCTAAAATCCCGCTGAAAAAGGCGGTGGCTCATGGGATCGTTCTGACAGCCTGGCATGCAGTGCCGGAGCCTGGCCCCATCGCCAAATACGATGTGTTCTATAACGTGACCTCCGATTCCAACGAGGTAGCGCGCATCGCCGCACAATACGCGGTAGTGAAGTCCGGTGGGCAGGCCAACGTGCTGATCTTTACCGATTCGCTGTACCAAATCGCCCTGGATAAAGCCAACGTGATGAAAGAGGAACTGGCTAAATGCAGCGGCTGTAAGCTGGTGGAATTTATCGACACCCCGCTGGCAGATACCGCCAGCCGTATGCCAGCCATGACCTTCAGCCTGTTGCAGAAATACGGCGACAAGTTCCAATACGCACTGGCGATCAACGATCTGTATTTCGATTTTATGGCCCCGGCGCTGAAAACAGCCGGCAAAGGCGGCAGCAATGCACCGTTTAATATCTCGGCCGGTGACGGCTCCATTTCTGCCTACCAACGCATCCGTTCCGGTGACAGCCAGTCCGCCACCGTGCCCGAGCCGTTGAAGCTGCACGGCTGGCAATTGCTGGATGAGTTTAACCGTGCCTTCGCCAAGCAGGCACCTTCCGGTTACGTGACTCCGGCCCATCTGGTCACCCGCGAGAACATCGCCAATGACGGTGGCCCGAATAACCTGTATGACCCGCAAAATGACTATCAGGGACATTACAAAACGATTTGGGGTGTGAAGTAATCGGGAGGCTGAGATGATTGAACAACGACTGGAACGTTTGTGTTCCCCCGCTATCTGGGCCGAAGGCCCGGTATGGCTCCCACAGCAGGACGCCGTGGTATTCAGTGATGTGAAAGGCAACCGCATGTTCCGCTGGGAACGCAATGGCGAGCTCAGCGTATGGCGTGCCACATCCAACTATGCCAACGGTAATGCCCGAGACGCCGAGGGGCGCGTCATCAGTTGTGAACACGGGCGGCGGGGTATCAGCCGCACCGAGCACGACGGCAGTGTCCAACTGCTGGTCGACCGGGTGGACGGCAAGCGCTTCAACTCACCGAATGACATCGTGGTGCGTTCCGACGGCACATTATGGTTTACCGATCCGCCTTACGGCATCATCGGCGATGAAGAGGGCTACAAGTCGGAAAGTCAAGTGATCGGCTGTTATCTGTATTGCTTCGATCCCCGTGATGGCTCGTTGAACATTGCCGCCAGCGATCTGCAACGGCCTAACGGCCTGGCCTTCTCGCCAGATGAAAGCCAGTTGTACGTGGCCGATATGTCGATTATTGACTTCCCTACCCTTGGGCGTCGCGAGTTGCGGGTCTATCAGGTGGAAGGACGGGAGTTAAAGGCTGGCAGGCATTTTGCTCAGGTCACTCCGGGGATCCCGGACGGATTCTGCCTGGATAGCGCCGGTAACCTGTTTTGCAGCTGTGCCGACGGCGTGATTATCTTCAATCCTCAGGGGGAACAAGTTGGCAAAATCCCTGTACCGGAGTGCGTTTCCAACTGCACCTTCGGCGGGCAGGAAGGCAATGAGCTCTACATTACCGCCACCACATCGTTGTACCGCATTGTCCTGAAAACCCACGGGTAATCATGGGCTGGCAATCACGCAGGGGGAGTTTGCCTCTCCCTGCTTTGTCACGCCTGTAGCACGCCAAACTCCTCAAACTGTGTTGCCGATCACATAATCGCCAGGATAATTTAACTAACTGTTTATACGCAATAATTTCCCATGCTCCGGCTTTGACTTCGACCCAACAGGGGTATAGCATTTATTTGAAATGCAATTTCGCATATTGAAATTAAAAGATCACAAAATATGCAATTCACCATAAGGGAGAAGCAGTATGAGAGTGAGCTATACCGAGTTAAAACAAGAGTTCAAACGCGTGTTGTTGGCACGAGGCGTGGCGGAACCCACGGCAGATGAGTGTGCAACCCTGTTCGCCGATACCACCGAAAGCGGCGTCTATTCCCACGGGGTCAACCGCTTCCCACGCTTTATTCAGCAGTTGGACGCAGGTGATATCGTGCCTGACGTCGAACCGAGCAAGCTGCTGTCGTTAGGCGCGATCGAACAGTGGGATGCCCATCAGGGCATTGGCAATCTGACCGCTCGCAAGATGATGGATCGCGCCATGCAGTTGGCGGATCAACACGGGATTGGCGTGGTGGCATTGCGTAATGCCAATCACTGGATGCGTGGCGGAGGTTACGGCTGGCAAGCGGCAGAAAAAGGCTATATCGGCATTTGCTGGACCAACTCGATCGCCGTCATGCCACCTTGGGGGGCTAAAGAGTGCCGTATCGGCACTAACCCGCTGATCGTCGCCGTGCCGAGTAATCCCATCACCATGGTAGATATGTCGATGTCGATGTTCTCCTACGGCGCGCTGGAAATGAATCGCCTGGCGGGCAAAAAACTGGCGGTGGACGGCGGTTTTGATAACGACGGCAACCTGACGCGCGATCCTGCCACCATCGAAGAAAATCGGCGTATCTTGCCGATGGGTTATTGGAAAGGTTCTGCGCTGTCGATAGTGCTGGATATGATCGCTACCCTGCTCTCTGGGGGTTCATCGGTCGCCGACGTTACCGAAGATCACCGCGATGAATACGGCATTTCGCAGGTGTTTATCGCCATTGAGATCGACCGCCTGATCGACGGCAAAACCCGTGATGAAAAACTGCAGCGCATTATGGATTACGTTACCAGCGCCGAGCGTGATAACCCAGAAGTCGCCATTCGCTTGCCGGGCCACCGCTTCCCGCACGTCCGCGCCGAAAATCAACGCGATGGCATCCCGGTAGACGATCGTGTCTGGGCCCGCATTCAGGCACTTTAAGGAGCATTTATGATCTTCGGCCATATTGCCCATACGGCAGCAGAACACTATCCCCCGGCGATTGCCAAAGCCGTGGCCTATTTGCAGAACACCGATTTCACCGCAGTGTCTGCCGGACGTTATGAGGATCCGGCAACCGGTTATGTGGTGCAGGTGCTGGATCTACACACGCAACCTAAACATGAGTTGCGCCCTGAGGTGCACCGTAAAAATATCGACGTGCAGTTCCTGGTAAGTGGTACTGAATTAATAGGCGTTGCGGCGGACAGAGGAAATAACGTTATTCATCAGGAATTATTAGCGCAGCGCGACATTATTTTCTATCAGGATGTGGAAGGCGAATCCTGGTTAACCATGCAGCCCGGTAATTTTGCGGTATTCTATCCACAGGATGTCCATCGCCCTGCCTGTATTAATCAAACATCCTGCGATATCAGAAAGGTGGTAGTGAAAATACCGATAACATTACTTTCCAGCACGATGAAGTAAAGACTGTCTCATAACGTGAACTTAGCCGTTTCATTGATTGCGATAATATCAGGTGAAAAATATGGAAAACACAACGCCGGGCTTTATTATTGGTGCTTATCCTTGTGCACCTTCATTTCATCAGCTCGAACGTGAAAAGGAAGTTCAATTCTGGGATCGGCTGGCTGAACTGCCGCTGATCCGTGGGCTGGAGCAACCTTGTCTGGACGATCTGCATCCTTATGGTGACGATTTCTTGCTTAAGCAGATCCCCAACCAGTGGCAACTGGTGCTTACCGCGGTAATGGGGACAATGCAACGACGCGGCAGCGGGCGGGATTTTGGCCTCGCCGCCCGTAATGAGGAAGAGCGCCAGGCTGCGGTGGATTATATCCGTTCAATACGTGACAAAGTTAAGCGAACCAACGATCTCGCTGGTCGCCAACAGGTGGTAGCCCTGGAGCTTCAATCGGCCCCCAACCGGCAGGAAAAAGACAGTGCGGCGGCGCGGCAGGCTTTCATTGCCTCATTGGAAGACATTGCCGGTTGGCACTGGGAATGCGATTTGGTGATTGAGCACTGCGATGCGCTGACCGGGCCCATGCCACGCAAGGGTTTCCTGACGCTGGAAGATGAGCTCATCGCGGTGCAGGCGATTAACCGCCACTTTGGCGATACGCTAACCCTGGCCATCAACTGGGGCCGTTCTGCTATCGAGGGGCATAATAACCATCTGCCTTTGCAACAGGTGAAACAGTGCCAACAGGCAGGGTTATTAAGCGCCTTGATGTTTTCCGGCACCGCCAGCCACGGTGCTTATGGGGAATGGGAGGATACTCATGCGCCCTTTGCCCCATTCGATGGCAGCCATTATGTTTGCCATGAATCATTAATGACGCTGGACAGTGCACGGCAATTATTTAACCAGGCTCCGCTGGCAGAATTAAACTATGCCGGTATCAAATTATTGTCCACCTCAGCACAAGAGAGCGTCGAACAACGGATCGCTATTATCAAGGATGGCATCAACGCTCTGGCGTTAAGCAGTGGCCTGATCACAACACCAATAAAATAGAACATCAAATAACACCTATGAAACGGTAAACAATAATACGGATTTATTCCGAGCCCCCTATTTATGCGAAGGTATCAATAACATGAATACTGCTTCTGCTTCTGCTTCTGCTGCTGTTAGCCAAGGTCAGGCCATACCCAAATTACGCTGGCTGAGAATTGTACCGCCTATTCTGATCACCTGCATTATTTCTTATATGGACCGCGTTAATATCGCCTTCGCCATGCCTGGCGGCATGGACGCCGAATTGGGGATTACCGCCTCAATGGCCGGATTGGCGGGCGGCATCTTCTTTATCGGTTATCTGTTCCTGCAAGTGCCCGGTGGTAAGCTGGCGGTTAACGGTAACGGCAAGAAGTTTATTGGCTGGTCGCTGCTGGCCTGGGCGGTGATCTCGGTGCTGACCGGTTTGGTGACCAATCAATACCAACTGCTGTTCCTGCGCTTTGCCCTGGGCGTTTCTGAAGGAGGTATGCTGCCGGTAGTGCTGACCATGATCAGCAACTGGTTCCCAGACAAGGAGCGTGGCCGCGCCAATGCTATCGTGATCATGTTCGTACCGATCGCCGGTATCCTCACCGCCCCGCTCTCCGGCTGGATCATCACCGCCTGGGACTGGCGCATGCTGTTCCTGGTGGAAGGTGGCCTGTCACTGGTGGTAATGGCGTTATGGTGCTTCACCATCAGCAACCGCCCGCAGGAAGCGAAGTGGATTTCGCAGGCAGAAAAAGACTACCTGATCAAAACCCTGCATGACGAACAACTGCTGATCAAAGGCAAAACGGTGCGCAATGCTTCGCTGCGGCGCGTGCTGGGCGACCGGATCATGTGGCAACTGATCCTGGTTAACTTCTTCTACCAAACCGGGATCTACGGCTACACCCTGTGGCTGCCCACCATTCTGAAAGGCCTGACCAACGGCAATATGGAACAAGTGGGCTGGCTTGCCGTGCTGCCTTACATTGGTGCCATTTTCGGCATGCTGATCGTTTCCACCTTGTCCGATCGTACCGGTAAACGCAAAGTCTTCGTTGCCCTGCCGCTGGCCTGCTTTGCTATTTGCATGGCGCTTTCCGTGCTGCTGAAAGATCACATCTGGTGGTCTTATGCCGCGTTAGTCGGCTGCGGTGTGTTTATTCAGGCGGCGGCCGGTGTGTTCTGGACTATACCCCCCAAATTATTCAACGCCGAAGTGGCCGGTGGCGCACGCGGCGTGATCAATGCCTTGGGCAACCTCGGTGGCTTCTGCGGCCCCTATATGGTCGGCGTGCTGATCACCCTGTTCAACAAGGACGTTGGCGTTTATAGCCTGGCAGCCTCACTGGCGATCGCCGCACTGTTGGCGCTGATGTTACCCAACAAATGCGACCAGGTCGCCGGGAGCGAGCAATGAAATACTGGTTAGGGCTCGATTGCGGCGGCACCTTTATCAAGGCCGGACTGTATGACGCCGAGGGTAAAGAACTGGGCATTGCCCGTCGTAATCTGGCAATCGTTGCCCCACAGCCTGGCTGGGCGGAGCGGGATATGCCCGGGCTATGGCAAACCGCCGCCAGCGTGATCCGTGAGGTGTTGGAACACAACGGTATCGCTGCTGCAACTGTTCAGGGGCTGGGGATTTCGGCCCAGGGTAAAGGCGTGTTCCTGTTGGATAAACAGGGGCAACCGCTGGGTAACGCCATTCTGTCTTCCGATCAACGGGCACTGGCTCAGGTGATGGCCTGGCAACAAGCGGGCATGCCGCAAGCCTTGTACGATCAAACTCGCCAAACCCTATGGACCGGTCATCCAGTTTCGCTGCTGCGCTGGATCAAGCAGCATCAACCCGCGCGTTACGCCAATATCGGCAGCGTGCTGATGGCGCATGACTACCTGCGCTACTGCCTGACAGGCGAACTGGCCTGTGAAGAAACCAATATCTCCGAATCCAACCTGTATCAGATGGAGCGCGGCTGTTATGACCCGGCGCTGGCACAGCTGCTTGGCATCGACGAGATCGTGCAGGCTCTGCCGCCAATTGTCGGTTCTGCCGAGATCGCCGGGCACGTTAGTGCCGAAGCCGCGGCGCTCACCGGCTTGCAAGCTGGCACCCCGGTGGTGGGCGGTTTATTTGACGTGGTATCCACCGCTCTCTGTGCCGGGTTGCAGGATGAAACCCGACTCAACGCGGTGATGGGCACCTGGTCTGTAACCAGCGGGATCACCCCAACGATCGCTTCCGACTCCGGGTACCCGTTCGTTTATGGCCGCCATGCCGAGCAAGGTAAATACATCGTCCACGAAGCCAGCCCTACCTCCGCTGCCAATCTGGAGTGGTTTTGCCAGCAATGGGACCTGCACGACTACGCGCAGCTCAACCGCTGGGTGGCTGACCTACCCAAGGCGGGCAGCCAGTTGCTGTTTGCCCCCTTCCTTTATGGTTCCAACGCAGGGCTGGGATTAAGTGCGAGTTTCTACGGTATACAGGCCTTCCATCAGCGAGAACACCTGGTACAGGCGATTTTCGAGGGCGTGGTGTTCTGCCATATGACCCACCTGAACCGTATGCGTCAACGTTTCCACCAGACCAAGGCGCTGCGTGTCACCGGGGGGCCTGCTAAATCGGCACCCTGGATGCAAATGTTTGCCGACGTCAGCGGCTTACCGGTCGAGCTCCCGCTGGTGGAGGAAACCGGCTGTTTAGGTGCAGCAATGGCTGCCATGGTAGGCACCGGCGCCTTCAGTGACTTTGCCGCCGCGCAGCAAGCATTGGCTCCACGCATCGAAACCGTTCTGCCAGATCCCGCCGCTCAGGATACTTACCACCGTAAATACCAACGCTATCAGGCGCTGGTTGCCACGCTAAAAACGCTGCAACACGGCAACTTTCAGGAGACTTTATGACCATCAAACCGCGCCTGCAGTTGGCGCTCGATCACACCCGGCTGGATGCCGCTCTGCAAACGGTCGACCGTCTGCATCCGTACGTCGACATCATCGAGGGGGGCACCATTTTATGCATCAGCGCCGGGATCCAGGCAGTAAGCGCCCTGCGGGAACGCTGCCCGCAACATACGCTGGTCGCCGATCTGAAGGTGGCTGATGCCGGAGCGACCCTGGCTGAACAGGCTTTTTCGCAGGGAGCCAACTGGATGACAGTGATATGCGCAGCCCCCCTGGCCACCATGGCTAGCGCGCTGGAGGTGGCCGAACGCTACCGGGGCGAAATCCAGATTGAGCTGTTTGGTCGCTGGACGTTGGAAGATGCCAAAGCCTGGCGCGATCTGGGCATCAAACAGGCTATTTACCACCGGGGCCGCGATGCACAGGCCAGCGGGCAAACCTGGGGCCAACAGGATCTGGACATCATGAAAGCGCTGTCCGATCTGGGGATTGAGCTTTCGGTTACTGGCGGGATTGTCCCGGTCGATTTGCCGCTGTTTAAAGACATCGCCGTGACGGCGTTTATTGCCGGGCGTGCGCTGGCCGAGGCTGCCGATCCGGTGGTGGCCGCACGTCAGTTCCATACCGCCATTGATGACATTTGGAGATCTTGATATGCGCCAGCATCCGTTGGGAATTTACGAAAAAGCGCTACCGAAACACCTAAGCTGGCCGGAGCGTCTGGCATTGGCCAAGGCCTGCGGCTTTGATTTTGTCGAGATGTCGGTTGATGAAAGTGATGAACGGCTGGCACGACTGAGCTGGAGCAAAGAGCAGCGGCTTTCGCTGGTCAGCGCCATGTTGGAAACCGGCATCAGCATTCCCTCAATGTGCCTTTCCGGCCATCGCCGCTTCCCGTTCGGCAGCCATGACGAGGCCACGCGGCAACAGGCTTTTCTGATCATGGAACAGGCGATCCAGTTGGCCAAAGACGTTGGCATCCGCACCATTCAGTTGGCGGGTTATGACGTGTATTACGAACAGCAGGATGAAGGAACCCTCGCCCGCTTTGCCGAGGGTATGCAATGGGCGGTGGAACGTGCCGCTGCCGCGCAGGTGATGCTGGCGGTCGAAATTATGGATACCGAATTCATGAGTTCCATCAGCAAGTGGAAAAGCTGGGATACCCTGCTGGCTTCCCCTTGGTTCACGGTATATCCAGACGTCGGCAACCTCAGCGCCTGGGGTAACGACGTAGCGCAAGAATTGCAGCTCGGCATTGACCGCATCGCGGCCATTCATCTCAAAGACACCTTCCCGGTCACTGAGACGTCACCGGGCCAGTTCCGCGATGTGGCATTCGGTGAAGGCTGTGTTGATTTTGTCGCCCTGTTCCGCACGCTGAAACAGCTCAACTATCGCGGTGCATTTCTGATTGAGATGTGGACCGAAAAGGCCGACGAACCGGTTGCCGAGATCGTGCAAGCCCGCCGTTGGATTGAACAGCAAATGCAGCAAGGAGGAATGACATGCTAACTCTGCCACAGCTTAAACAGCAGGTATTGGAGGCCAACCTAGACCTCCCGCGCCACAAGCTGGTGACCTTTACCTGGGGAAACGTCAGCGCCGTTGACCGCGAACGCGGGTTGGTGGTGATCAAGCCCTCCGGCGTGGAATATGCGCATATGCAGGTGGAGGATATGGTGGTGGTCAATCTGGCTGATGGCCAACGCATTGAGGGCAGTAAGAAACCCTCTTCGGATACCGCTACCCATCTGGCCCTGTACCGCGAGTTTGCCGACATCGGCGGCATCGTGCACACCCATTCACGCCATGCCACCATCTGGGCGCAGGCCGGGTTGGATATCCCGGCCTGGGGCACCACCCATGCCGACTATTTCTACGGCGCGATCCCTTGCACCCGTTTGATGACCGCAGACGAGATCGAGCACGATTATGAACTGGATACCGGCAAGGTGATTATTGAAACCTTCCGCCAGCGCGGCATCAGCCCAAGCGCCATCCCGGCGGTGCTGGTCAACGCCCACGGGCCGTTTGCCTGGGGCAAGGATGCGCATGACGCGGTTCACAACGCAGTCGTGCTGGAAGAGATCGCCTATATGGGGATTTTTTCACGGCAACTGACGCCGGGGATTGGCAACATGCAGCAGATGTTGTTGGATAAGCATTACCTCCGTAAGCACGGCAAGAACGCCTATTACGGCCAATAGCGGGTTGAGTAAATGGGCGCAGCATGCGGCGCCCCTACGGTCGAATATGTGAGAGCTCTAGCTAAAAAAAATGCCAGCCACTGTGAAGTGGCTGGCATTGTGCTTTTCCAACAGTGATATTACAGCGCGCGCAGGATCGCTTCCACGCTGGCCTTGGCATCGCCAAACAGCATCTGGGTGTTCTCTTTAAAGAACAGCGGATTCTGCACACCGGCATAACCGGTATTCATCGAGCGTTTGAACGCGATAACGTTTTGCGCTTTCCACACTTCCAGCACTGGCATACCAGCAATTGGGCTGCGCGGATCTTCCAACGCCGCCGGGTTCACCGTGTCGTTGGCACCAATGACCAGGACGGTATCGGTGTCCGGGAAGTCATCGTTGATTTCGTCCATTTCCAGCACCACATCGTACGGCACACGGGCTTCCGCCAGCAGCACGTTCATGTGGCCCGGTAAACGGCCCGCCACCGGGTGAATACCAAAGCGCACCTTGATACCGCGCGCACGCAGCTTCTCGGTAATTTCCGCGACCGGATACTGCGCCTGTGCTACCGCCATGCCGTAGCCTGGGGTGATGATCACCGAGGTGGAGTTACGCAGCTGTTCAGCCACTTCTTCCGCCGTGGTTTCGCGGTATTCGCCCATTTCTTCTGCGTCGCCGGTTGAGGAACCATCGGTACCAAAACCACCGGCAATCACGCTGATAAACGAACGGTTCATCGCTTTACACATGATGTACGACAGGATCGCACCGGAAGAACCGACCAGCGCACCGGTCACGATCAGCAGGTCGTTGCTCAGCATAAAGCCTGCCGCCGCTGCTGCCCAACCGGAGTAGGAGTTCAGCATCGACACCACCACCGGCATGTCTGCCCCACCGATTGACGCAACCAGATGCCAGCCGAAGCCAAGAGCAATCACGGTCATAATCAGCAGTGCGAACACTTCCCAACCAACACTGTTGGTACGAACGAACAGCACCATCAGCAGGAAGGAAACCACCAGGGCAGCCAGGTTCAGCTTGTGACGGTTAGGCAACATCAGCGGCTTGGAAGAGATAATGCCGCGTAGTTTGCCAAAGGCCACAATAGAACCGGTAAAGGTCACAGCACCGATGAAGATACCGAGGAACACTTCGGTAAGATGGATATTTTCCATCACCGGTTCCATGGCGATCGTACCGTGATCCAGGTAGCTGTTGAAGCCGACCAGCACCGCAGCCAGACCCACGAAGCTGTGCAGCACCGCCACCAGTTCCGGCATTTCGGTCATTTCGACCTTCTTGGCCAGATACACGCCGATGGAACCACCGATGATCATTGCGATAATGATCCAGCCCACGTTACCGGAATCCGGCCCGAGGATGGTGGCGATCAGCGCGATCGCCATCCCAGCCACGCCGAACAGGTTACCCTGCTTGGACGTTTCATGGCGCGAAAGACCGGCCAGGCTGAAAATAAACAGAATAGCGGCAACAATGTATGCAGCTGTAACTAATCCACCAGACATTTTTGCTACCCCTTAGTTTTTGCGGAACATCTTCAGCATGCGCTGAGTGACGGTGAATCCACCAAAAATGTTGATGCTGGCGATCAGTACCGCGACAAAGGAGAGGAAACTCACCCAGCCGCCATGACCAATCTGCAACAACGCACCGACCACGATAATCCCTGAGATCGCGTTAGTGACCGACATCAACGGGGTATGTAATGCATGGCTGACGTTCCAGACCACGTAGTAACCCACCACGCAGGCCAGCGCAAACACGGTAAAGTGCGACAGGAACTCTTTCGGTGCCGAATTGGCAAACCAGCCAAACAGGATGATCGCCAGTGCGATCAGGCCGTATTTCACCATTGGTGAGGTTGGTTTCTTTTCAACTTTCTCGATTGGTGCGGCGGCAGCCTGCTTCGGCTGGGCAGATACCTGGATTGGCGGTGCTGGCCAGGTGACTTCACCATCGCGAACCACGGTGACACCACGGATCACGGTGTCTTCGAAATCGATATCGATTTCGCCGTTTTTCTCTTTCGACAACAGCTTCAGCAAGTTCACCAGGTTGGTGCCGTAAAGCTGTGAGGACTGCGTCGGCAAGCGGCTTGGCAGATCGGTATAGCCGATAATCTTCACGCCGTTTTCGGTGATGGTCACCTGATCGGCCACGGTAAGCTCACAGTTGCCACCGGTTTGCGCTGCCAGATCGACAATCACGCTGCCCGGCTTCATGGAAGCCACCATCTCTTTGGTAATAAGCTTTGGTGCCGGGCGGCCAGGGATCAGCGCGGTGGTCACGATAATGTCCACTTCCTCTGCCTGAGCGGCAAACAGCGCCATTTCCGCTTTGATAAAGGCTTCCGACATCACTTTGGCATAGCCATCGCCGCTGCCTGCTTCTTCCTCAAAGTCCAGCTCGAGGAATTCTGCGCCCATACTCTGCACTTGCTCTTTCACTTCCGGGCGGGTGTCGAAGGCGCGAACGATCGCCCCCAGGCTACCAGCCGCACCGATAGCGGCCAAGCCAGCAACGCCAGCACCAATGATCATCACTTTGGCCGGGGGAACTTTACCGGCGGCGGTGATCTGGCCGGTGAAGAAACGCCCGAACTCGTGCGCTGCCTCAACGATAGCGCGATAGCCTGCGATATTGGCCATTGAGCTCAGCGCATCCAGGGACTGCGCACGTGAAATACGTGGCACAGAATCCATGGCCATAGCGGTCACATTTCGGGCCGCCAGCTTCGCCATCAATTCTGGGTTTTGTGCAGGCCAGATAAAGCTGACTAACGTACTGCCTTCACGCATTAACGCAATTTCTTCCTCAAGAGGTGCGTTAACCTTCAGGATCAGATCCGATTGCCACACATCGGCTGTATCGGTAATTGTCGCCCCTGCGGCTTGATAAGCTGCATCTTCAAAGCTTGCCAGTTTTCCCGCCGCGCTTTCGATCGCGACGGTAAAGCCCAGTTTCAGCAGCTGTTCTACCGTTTTCGGCGTTGCTGCAACTCGGGCTTCATTGGCCAACCGTTCTCTTGGTACACCAATACGCATAATGTTCCCTTCTCACCTGTTCTGATGATGTTTATTATCGTCTTACCCATAGCGATAGCACCGGCTGGCAAGTTTTTTATCAGCCTTGCCTGTCAGCAAATTAAGGTGCCACCTATAACCTACTGAAAATGTGATCGATGATCCATAATTGCTTACGTTTACCCGTCAGTTTTTACATAAAAATGCAGCTAAGGCTATGACAAATCTCAAATCTGGATGTAAAAACTACCTGGAAGGCCCTTTTCAACGCACTATTGTGCAGAACCAGCCCCAGGCCATTTCCTGTCAGCCGCGGACAATGAGCATAAAAGTTATAAAATTGTGAATAATTAACATTAATGTGATTAAACGCTTTATTATTGAAACTTATAACCCGTTGGCCCAACGTGGCTTACCTACTGTGGCTCGGCTTTGTCGCATCGCATCACATAAAATGCTGAGACACCTGCCAAGGTTACATGGCATAATCTGCGGCTGAATTACACCTAAACTGTTCAGCACGTTATAAACGTTACTGCGCTTGGCGAAAGGATTTTTTATGAAGCTGAAGACCACGATCATCGCATCAGCCTTGTTATCACTTACTGCGCTGTCTGTGCATGCCGCGCAAGAGTTAACTCCTGAGAAAGCAGCGGCCATCAAGCCGTTTGATCGCATCACCATTACCGGCCGTTTTATTGCCATCAACGAAGCTGCCGATGCCGTATCCCGCCGTGCAGATAAAATGGGGGCCGATGCCTTCTATATCCAGGACATCAACAACAGTAACAATGGCGGCAACTGGCGCGTCACCGCAGACGTCTATCATAAAGATGCCCCAGAAGTCAGCAAAGAGACCAAGTACCGCGTGATTAACGGTGTGAAAGAGCTGCCGAAGGACGAAGCCTTCCTGCTTGAACCTTACGATACCGTGACCGTCAGCGGCTTCTACCGCAGCCAGCCAGATATCAACGACGCCATCTCCAAAGCCGCACAGAAGAAAGGCGCTGCCTCGTTCTTTATCGTGCGTCAGGTGGATGCCAACCAGGGCGGCAACCAGTTTATTACCGCTTATATCTATAAAGCCGATGCGCCGAAACGTGTGGTGCAGAGCCCGGATGCCGTGCCTGCCGATTCTGAAGCCGGTAAAGCCATGCTGGCTGCTGGTGGTGCAGAAGCCGCCAAGGTCGAGATCCCAGGCGTTGCCTCTTCCGGCTCACCAGCCCGCGACGTTGGCCGCTTCTTCGAAACTCAGGCCTCTACCGGCCAGCGTTACACTGTAACCTTGCCGAACGGCACCAAGATCCAGGAAGTGAATAACGTCACCGCCGCGCAGATGGTGCCGTTTGATTCCGTGACCTTTACCGGCCACTTCAACAGCATGACCGACGTCTCTACCGAAGTGGCGAAACGTGCCGCAGAGAAAGGCGCCAAGTACTACCATGTGACCCGCCAGTGGCAGAACAAGAGCGGCGGCAACCTGACCGTCAGCGCCGATCTGTTCAAATAATCCCTGCTGTCACCTTGATCGAAGGGCTGCCACCGTGCAGCCTTTTTTTATGCCGCTGCTGAATAAGTTTTTATCCATCGCGCATAACCAATCATTGCATCCACAAGCATCTCCCCTTAGAATTTGCGCCAATTTTTAGCTTCATTGCCTGCCCTTGCGGTAATTGCCATGACGTTATGGCTGGCCTGCACGGAACGCATAGTTGTTTATTCTGTCTCGGGATCCATCATTGGAAAGAAAACTTGGTCTTACCGCGTTAACTGCCTTGGTACTCAGCTCAATGCTGGGCGCAGGCGTCTTTAGCCTGCCGCAGAATATGGCCGCGGTTGCCAGCCCGGCAGCCTTGCTGATTGGTTGGGCCATCACCGGCGTCGGTATTCTGTTCCTGGCCTTTGCCATGTTGCTACTGACACGCCTGCGCCCCGACCTGGACGGTGGCATCTTCACCTATGCCAAAGAAGGCTTTGGCGAACTGGTGGGCTTCTGCTCTGCGTGGGGTTACTGGCTGTGTGCGGTGATCGCCAACGTCTCTTATCTGGTGATCGTGTTTGCCGCACTGAGCCTGTTTACTGACCGCAGCGGCACGGTGATCCTGGGTGATGGCAATACCTGGCAGGCGCTGATCGCCGAATCCTTGTTGCTGTGGATTGTCCATGCCTTGGTATTGCGTGGCGTGCAAACGGCGGCCAGCATCAATCTGGTGGCGACCCTCGCCAAATTGCTGCCCCTCGGCCTATTCGCCGTGCTGGCCGCTATCGCGTTCCGCATGGAGACCTTCACCCTGGATTTCCACGGCATTGCTCTTGGTACGCCAGTCTGGCAGCAGGTTAAAGACACCATGTTGATCACCCTGTGGGTGTTTATCGGTGTTGAAGGTGCTGTGGTAGTTTCCGCCCGTGCCCGACAGAAAAAGGACGTTGGCCGCGCCACCATGCTGGCCGTGATTTCCGCTTTGGCGGTGTATCTGGTGATCACCCTACTGTCGCTCGGCGTGGTGCCACGCAGTGAATTAGCTGAAATGCGTAACCCGTCAATGGCGGTGCTGATGGTTGACCTGATCGGCCCTTGGGGTGATGTGATCATCGCCACTGGCCTGATCGTTTCGGTGTGCGGGGCGTACCTCAGTTGGACCATCATGGCGGCCGAAGTGCCTCTGCTGGCCGCTCAACACGGCGCATTCCCCAAAATTTTCCGCAAGCAAAACCAGAACCACGCCCCGTCAGCCTCTTTGTGGTTGACCAATGGTGCGGTGCAAATTGCGCTGGTGATCATCTGGCTGACCGGTAGCAACTACAACTCGCTGCTGACCATCGCTTCCGAGATGATCCTGGTGCCGTATTTCCTGGTAGGAGCCTTCCTGTTCAAGGTGGCCCGTCAGCGGCAGGACAAGCGACTGATTTTCGCCGCCAGCGGTGCCTGCCTGTATGGGCTGTGGCTACTCTATGCTTCAGGTCTGATGCACCTGTTGATGTCGGTGCTGCTGTATGCACCTGGCTTGCTGGTGTTTATGTATGCCCGCAGTGGACATCAGGATGTGAAATTGCTGAACCGACTAGAGAAAAGCACCGTTATGCTGCTGTTGGCCGCAACCCTTCCGGCAGGATGGTTTATGTTGCATTGATCGACCATTAACGGATTGCTAGATTGACCATAGGGGTACTGCATACGGCTAACCTACTGATTATTCAGATGGGAACAGTATGCAGCGCCCCTACGTTTTGAGCCTGTGCTGAATGTCTGCCCCACCCGGTTAATTGCCAGCCACCGGTTTGGCGTTAATGGTGATCCGCTCACCCATCTGCGTCACTGCCACCGATTCGCCGCATTCTTTCTCAATGGCGACCAACTGCTCCGCCGCCAGCGGATACGGCAGTTGAATATCAAACACCACCAACTGCTGCTGCCGGGCCAGATCGATCAGGCGAACAATGTTAACCTCATCGCTGACCTGCGTCGAAACTACCTGTAATGCCAACTCTTTCAACTGATCCTGACGTGAGCGTGAGTCTGCCACGCGCGATTTCACGACCATACCAAAAATGGGCATCACGCCATAGATTGCATCAATAAAACGCCACTGCTTCTTGCAGGAGGCAGATAAAAAATGGGTGTAGTCAAAACAGACTCTCTCACTGCGCGCGACGAATGCAAGATGATCGTTGTTCATCTTCGTTACCCTTCTGGTGGCCAGTGCTGAAATGTCATCGATGGCAAGCGTTATCCGCTTTCTGACGTATAATGGCATAATTACCTTAATGTTTACCAGTTTGCTCAGGAGCTTTACTCGATGGTTTCTCACAACTCGGCCCCTGTGCTGATCACCGGCGGTGCCCGCAGAATTGGGCTGGCTCTGGCCAAGTCGTTCTTACAGCGAGGCGTTCCGGTCATTATTGCCTATCGCAGTGAATACCCGGCTTTATCCGAACTCCAAGACCTTGGCGCGATCTGCCTGCAGGGCGATTTCTCTGCACACGAAGGGATTTATCGTTTTGCCGACCAGGTAAAACAGGTTGCTCCCAAGCTGCGTGCCGTGATCCATAACGCCAGTGCCTGGTTGGCAGAATCGGCAGAGACTCCGCCTGAACAGGTAATGGCTTCGATGCTTCAGATCCACGTTTACACGCCCTACCTGTTAAACCAACTGCTCGAACCCTGCCTGCTTGGCCAAGGGCAAGCCGGTGCCGATATCATCCATCTGACAGATTATGTGGTGGAGAAAGGTAGCGACAAGCACATTGCCTATGCAGCCAGCAAGGCCGCGCTGGACAATATGACCCGTTCCTTTGCCCGCAAACTGGCCCCCGACGTCAAAGTCAATGCCATCGCCCCGGCACTGATTATGTTCAACACCGGCGATGATGAAACCTATCGCCAGCAGGCGCTGACCAAATCCCTGATGCAGATCGCCCCAGGGGAAAGTGAAGTGGTCAATCTGGTGGATTATCTGATGGGCAGCCGCTACGTTACCGGACGCACTCACGGCGTGGATGGCGGACGACCGCTGCGATGAATAATGGGCATGGCGCAACACTGAGCAGCGCGCTATGCTGGATGCCGTTTTTCCTATAAAACCACCCTATTATGACTAAAATTGTTTTTGTAGAAGACGATCCTGAAGTGGGCAAACTGATTGCCGCCTATCTGGGCAAACATGACATTGACGTCATCATCGAACCCCGTGGCGATACGGCACAGGCTTGTATTGAGCGGGAACAGCCAGACCTGGTGCTGTTGGATATCATGCTGCCCGGCAAGGATGGCATGACGCTGTGCCGCGATCTGCGCCCGGTTTATCCTGGTCCGATCGTGTTGCTCACCTCGCTAGACAGCGATATGAATCACATCCTGTCATTGGAAATGGGTGCGCATGACTACATACTCAAGACCACGCCGCCTGCTGTGCTGTTGGCTCGCCTGCGTTTACACCTGCGCCAACACGGTAGCAACCAGCCAAAAGAAGAACAAACCCAGAACATCACCCAACATAATGCCGTGCATTTTGGTTTGCTTTGCATCGATCCGGTCAACCGCCAGGTGACACTCGGGGAAGAGATCGTCACCCTTTCCACGTCGGATTTCGATCTGCTGTGGGAGCTGGCGACCCATGCCGGGCAGATCATGGCCCGTGAAGCGTTGCTGCAAAACCTGCGCGGCGTCAGCTACGACGGTATGGATCGCAGCATCGATGTGGCCATCTCACGCCTGCGCCGTAAGCTGTATGACAATGCCCTGGAGCCGTTTCGCATCAAGACCGTGCGCAACAAAGGCTATCTGTTTGCCCCCAACGCCTGGGCATCGGTGCAACAATGAGAAAACTGTTCGTGCAGTTCTTTTTACTGCTGTTCGTCTGCTTTCTGGTGATGGCGATGCTGGTTGGCCTGGTTTACAAGGTCACCGCCGAACGTGCCGGACGCCAATCAATGGACGACCTGATGAAGAGTTCGCTGTATCTGATGCGCAGCGAGCTGCGGGAGATCCCGCTAAAGGACTGGAACAAAACCATCGCCACCCTGGATTTAAACCTGTCGTTCAAACTGCATATCGAGCCGCTCGGTAAGCAGAACCTGAATGAAGATCTCACCAAGCGTCTGCACATGGGAGAGATTATTGCGCTGGACGATCGCTACACCTTTATGCAACGCATTCCCCGTAGCCACTACGTGTTGGTCGTTGGCCCCATCCCTTATCTGTTTTATCTGCACCAGATGCGCATTCTGGATTTGGTGCTGCTGATTTTTATCGGCTTGTCGCTGGCCCTGCCGGTGTTCCTGTGGATGCGCCCGCATTGGCAAGACTTGCTGAAACTGGAAAATGCCGCCCAACGTCTGGGGGCCGGACATCTCGATGAGCGTACACACTTTGTACCCACCTCGAGCCTTTACCGGCTTGGCGTCGCCTTTAATCAGATGGCCGATAACGTCAACACGCTGATCGTCAGTAAAAAACAGCTGATTGACGGTATTGCCCATGAGCTGAGGACTCCGCTGGTACGCCTGCGCTACCGATTGGCCATGAGCGATAACCTGACCGACGGCGAGCAACAGGCGTTGAATCGGGATATCGGCCAGCTAGAGTCCCTGATCGACGAGCTATTGACCTATGCGCGTCTGGATCGGCCTCAGGTAGCCTTGAATATTGAGCCTATCGATTTGCCCGGCTGGCTACAGGATAAGGTGGCCGATATCCAGTTGATCCACCCAGAGCGCGACATTGAGCTGAACATCCCACATGTCGGTGACTTTGGCGGTGTCGATCTGCGGCTGATGGAACGCGTGTTAGACAACCTGGTCAACAATGGCCTGCGCTATAGCGAAAGGCGTTTACGCGTCGGCCTGTGGTTTGACGGTGACGCCGCATGCCTGCAGGTGGAAGACGATGGCCCAGGCATTCCCCCAGAAGAACGCGAACGGGTATTCGAACCCTTTGTCCGCCTCGATCCCAGCCGCGATCGCGCTACCGGTGGCTGCGGGCTTGGTTTGGCGATCGTGCATTCCATCGCCGTGGCTTATCAAGGCCAGGTCTTCGTGGAGGCGAGCTCTTTGGGCGGCGCCAGTTTCCGCTTCTGCTGGCCGATTAAACCCCCTTTAGATACCAAAACAGAGCCGGCATAACGATCCGGCCCCGTTGGCTCAACGGATCCACTATGGAGTTGAACAAATGACATCTGCATCATCCTCTACGGCCTACGGCCAACTTCGCGCCCTATTCACCCGCCTTTCGCGTTTTGACCATCTCTCGGCCATCAGCGGCTGGGATATGCAAACCATGATGCCGCCAGGTGGCAATAAGGCGCGTTCCGAAGCCCTGGCGGAATTGAGCGTGTTGAAGCATCAAATCCTGACGGCACAGAAAACGGGTGAACTGCTCGACCGCGCGCAACAAGAAGCGCTTGATGAATTTGACCGTGCCAACCTGCTCGAAATGCGCCGCCAATATGATAATGCCGTGCTGGTGCCAGAAGCGCTGGTCGAAGCAAAATCCCTTGCAGGTGCACGTTGCGAACATGCCTGGCGGGTACAACGTCCGGCCAATGACTGGGAAGGCTTTAGCGATAACCTACGTCAGGTGGTCAAACTGAGCCGTGAAGAAGCGCAGATCCGCGCACAGGCGGCGGGTGTCAGCCGTTATGATGCGTTGCTCAATCTGTATGAACCTGGCATGCGCAGCAGCGATCTGGACCGTATCTTTGGCGATCTGAAAACCTGGTTGCCCGACCTATTGCAAAAGGTGGTCGCCAAACAGCAGCAGGAGCCTTGCCTGATCCCGCAAGGTCCGTTTGATGTCGACACCCAGCGTAAGCTGAGCCTGAGCGTGATGAAGCTGCTCGGCTTTGACTTCGACAGCGGCCGGGTTGACGTTAGTGCTCATCCGTTCTGCGGCGGCGTGCCGGAGGACGTGCGTATCACCACTCGCTACAACGAGAAAGAGTTCCTTACCGCGCTGCTTGGCATCGTGCATGAAACTGGCCACGCCCGTTACGAACAGAACCTGCCGCGTGAGTGGCTGGGCCAGCCCGTAGCGCAAGCTCGGTCGACGGCGATCCACGAATCACAAAGCCTGTTCTTTGAAATGCAGCTGGCTCGCGGGAGTGACTTCCTGAAAGTTCTGCGGCCGCTGATCGTCAATCAGTTTGGTGAACAACCGGCCTTGGAAGAAAGCAACTTTATTCGCCTTAATCAGCGGGTGAAGCCTGGCCTGATCCGCGTCGATGCCGACGAGGTCAGCTACCCTGCCCATGTGATATTGCGCTATGAAATCGAGCGTGCGTTGATTGAGGGCGAGATCGAGGTAGAAGATATTCCGGCGCTGTGGAATGAGAAGATGCACAGCTACCTTGGCCTGGATACCGTCGGCGATTATCGCAACGGTTGTATGCAGGACATCCACTGGACGGACGGTGCCTTTGGTTACTTCCCAACTTACACCCTGGGTGCGATGTATGCAGCCCAACTGTTCGACAGTGCACGCAGCGCAATGCCAAAACTGAGCGAAGATATTGCTGCCGGTAATTTAACCGCGCTATTCCATTGGTTACAGCAAAATATCTGGCGTCATGCCAGCCGTTACCCTACCGATACGTTGATCACTAACGCTACGGGTAAGACGTTAGACCCAAGCTATTTCCGCCGGCATCTGGAAAGCCGTTACCTGTAATCTCCGCCCCCTCCGTACGTTAAGGTGCTGCTGGTATAGCTTAACGTACGGATTTGCAAAACAGAGTCCACATGACCTTAACCATCAATGTGTTACTTGAAAATCGTCTGGCTGCCGATGCGGATGAAGCGTTAATCGCCAAAGCCGGGTTGAGCCTGCTAGTTCAGGATGAATCGGACCGCGTACTTTTTGATACCGGGCCGGACGGCAGTTTTTTAAAAAATGCTGCTCAAATGGGGATCAGCCTCGACAACCTGACCGCTACCGTGCTCTCTCATGGCCATTACGATCACAGTGGTGGTGTACCCTGGTTGCCCGATAACAGCAGAATAATTGGCCACCCCGGCGTGCAAGACGTGCGCTATGCCGCCGTTAATCTTCTGGGCCGCGTAAAGAAAATCAAACGTTTATCGCCGGAAGTGAACTACTCGCGCCACGCCATGGAGCTGACCCGAACCCCGGTGCAAATCAGTGAGCGGTTCCTCTGGTCTGGTGAAATCGAGGTAGCAGCCCCAAAAGCCTACGGCATTATTGAAAATGCCCAACAGTCCCCTGATTACATCGCCGATGAAGGAGTGCTGATTTATAAATCCGATCGAGGTTTGGTTATCATCACTGGCTGCGGCCACCGCGGAATAATCAATATTGTGCGGCACTGCCAGAAGATCACCGGTATCGATAAGATCCACGCGCTGATTGGCGGCTTTCACCTGAGATATGCCTCACCGCTGCGATTATTGCAGGTACAGCGTTTTCTCAAACAAATCAAACCCGAGAAAGTGATGGGCTGCCATTGCACCGGCCCTTGGGGGCAATTGTGGTTACCTAATACGATTAGCCCGGCGACGGGGGATAGAATTACGTTAGCGTAAATCTTCCGGGGCATTGCGCCCCTAAATGGTCCCTCTAATGACGTCCAGCCCTATTTTCACCTACTAAGCCTGCGGATGTTCCATAGTGTACGTTCTCTCCTACAGCATTGTTGCTGCAGGATGGCAGTTTGCACAACCATCAATGTATGTTGTAACTAATTTAGTTTATTTTGATACGCACTCTACACGTCAGTGTTCTGCATTATCCGTGATAGCAGCATAAATACGCTAGCTATCACTGCCTACAAACGATCGCGTAACAACATCAACGATCCCTCCCTTAATCACTCGTACATTAGGTTACACGCCGAAACCAATCACTCACGGAAAGTATTCCTCGGTTTACATAAGATTATTTCAACGGCCCCGCAGTGGGGTTACAAACCAACAGACATTTGAGGATCTACCGATGAAAAAAGTATTAGCTCTGGTTGTTGCCGCTGCAATGGGCTTGTCATCTATCGCGTTCGCAGCTGAAGCTGCCGCTCCTGCTGCTGCACCAGTTGCCACGACTCAGACAGCACCGGCTAAAACTACTCACGTGAAAAAACATCACGCGAAGAAAACCACCGAGCAAAAAGCTCAGGCGGCCAAAAAGCATCACAAAGCCAGCGGTAAAAAAGCCCCGGCCCAGAAAGCTCAATCAGCTAAAAAACATCACAAAAAATCCAGCAAGAAAGCAGCAACTCCGGCTGTCTGATAGTCAACCGGCGTGAGGCACCCCTCACCTGTTTTGGTAAGTGTTATCCAACACCCGGTTCGCCGGGTGTTTTTTCATCGGGGGGTTGTCTATGCTGCGTCGCTATCGGTTCGAAATCATCCTTGGCACCCTGATCGTTTGCGGGCTTATCGCCAGCTTTTTTTATCTGTAATCTCCGATTTTTCTCAGGAAATTATCGGAAAATCAATCACCGACCATCTACACAGCGGCTAAATCAGTCTATAGTTAGCATTCAGTGTGTTTATGGATGATCCGAATTTGTCAGGCAAGAAACCTATGCGCATCTCTGTTTTACTGTTGTTGTGCTCATTTCCTTTGGCTTTATCCCATTCTGCGCATGCTGATAGCCCTTCCGAGGCGTCTGCAGCCGATCAAACCCGTCTGTTTTTTGGCAAAGACGACCGTATTAAAGTCACCGAAACCAGCGGTTGGCCGTGGCAGGCCATTGGTCAGGTAGAAACCGCCAGTGGCAATCTGTGTACCGCTACGCTGATCTCTCCCCATCTGGCGCTCACCGCTGGCCACTGCGTACTGGCCCCTCCCGGCAATCTTGATAAGGCCGTGGCGCTGCGCTTTATTTCCGGTAGCAAAGGCTGGCAATACCAGACGGAAAATATCGAAACGCTGGTCGATAAGTCATTAGGTAAAAAGTTGAAGGCGGATGGTGACGGCTGGATCGTGCCACCGGCGGCGGCAGCGTATGATTTTGCGTTGATCAGGTTAAAAGATAACAAGCCGCTAGCGATTAAACCTTTGCCATTATGGCAAGGTGACGGAAAAGCGTTAACGCAAACCTTAAAGCTGGCAAAGCGCCTGGTCACCCAGGCCGGTTATCCAGAAGATCATCTGGACGATCTGTACAGCCATCAAAATTGTAAAGTCACCGGTTGGGCGCAACAAGGCGTGTTATCACACCAGTGCGACACCTTACCCGGTGACAGCGGCTCCCCATTGATCTTGAAGACCGCCGAAGGCTGGCGACTTATCGCTATCCAGAGTTCTGCACCCGCAGCACAAGACCGCTACCGTGCCGATAACCGCGCGCTGTCAGTTACCGGCATTCGCGATGCATTGGATCTCTTAGCCGCTGGTAAGTGACTCCTCCGAACAGCGCAGGCCACCGTTATCCCACTGGAGGGTAATGGTGGCGGGCAAACTGTGCTGCAATACCCTATCAACGTTTGGCCCATCGGTTTGCTGATAAAAGGTGCTGGCCTGCTCCAGTGATGAACCACCACGCATTTTACGCTCGATCAGCCGTGCTCGCAGTTGCTGTGCTGGTGCCTGAATAAATAGCGTTAAGTCGCTGCGGCGTGCCAGATCGCGCCAACCTGGCTCATCAAGTAACAACCAGTTACCTTCTACGATCGTTACCGGTGCGGTCACCTCGATCGCGTTAGGCACCGGATCGTGCAATACGCGATCGTAGGTAGACCAGAATGGCCGTGGTTGATCGAGTGAAGCCAACGCCAACTCGAGCTGCTGACGATCAAAGGTTTCTGGCATTCCTTTCTTGCTGCGCAATCCTTGTGCATCAAGCCAGGAATTAGGGCGGTGAAAGCCGTCCATCGGCAGAGTTTGCAATGCCGGTAATTCGTCATGCTGAGCCGATAAATGCTCCCAGAAGGCCGTCAGCGTCGATTTACCACTGCCGGGAGGTGCCGCCAGGAATACCACCAGGCGCCTGCCCTTTTGCTGCTGCTTTTGGGCCAACAGGCGCAGCAAAGGTAAGTGCACCAGTTCGACCTCCTCATCGGTAAAAAAGGCATCGATCGTCAGCCTATTAACAGTTAGCGCTATTTTCATTGGTCAATTCCTTTAACAGCGAAGTCACCGCCAGCGTTAATCCGGTTTTAATCATGTTGCCGTAGCGCTCGGTATTAAAAACCTCAAAGCTGGAAAACTTCATCTTTCTTATCGCACTGAAAAGCTGTTCGTTTTCCGTAATGGCGTTAAGGTTGGCAATAAAATCAAAGGTCATTTCATCATGAAAGCTCAGCGAGCTATTTTCCGCCTGCACATACTGGCTAAATTGTGAAAGACAGATGATATCGGCATAAACGGTTTTTTTGATTTTCCCTAATGCGTACAATAAGCGTAGGGAGACATCCATATTGTCCAATGGGCCGGATTTTGCCAACAATGGCTTTACCGCATATTCGAGTATGTCGGGATCGTTATTGACAAACACCTGTGGCAAATAGGTTTTGACAGCAGAAAATAAAATCTCATTTGCCTTCTGTAACCAACTAAGCAATTGCTCCTGCTCGTCCAGTTGTTCAATTATTTCATCTTCTGTCAGCGTTTTCATTCGTCCTGCGATACCATCAATGCAAGTGTAATGTATGAATTCTATTACACGATCCGTCGGTACCATTAATCATAAGGGTTTCTGTGCTCAAGTACCCCTCTTTTTGTTTTATTCCGCCGATAATGTCACCTTTGGTTATCCCGGTTGCCGAAAAAATCACCTCATCACTGGCGATCAGAGCATTGAGCGGCAAAATGGTGTTAATCTCAATTCCCATGTTGCTGCAGCGCCGCCGTTCTTCTTGCGCCAGTATTCTGTGCTCTGGCGTATCACCTTTCGCCTGGCAGAAATCGATCAGCTCGGCTTGCATATCTCCGCCCAGCAGACGCACCGCACAGGCCGATATGACCCCTTCCGGCGCGCCCCCCAAGGTATACATGATGTCGGCTTCACCACCTGGTAGGCAGGTCATCAGGCTGGCGGCCACGTCACCGTCAGGAATGGCAAAAATCTTCACCCCCAGCGCCTGCGCCTGTTGGCGGATCAGTTCATGACGCGGTTTATCCAGCGTGATCATTCGCAGTTGATGCAATGGCTTACCCAATGCCTGCGCTACTTGCCGCAGATTTTGCTCCAGAGGCAACCGCAAATCGATAGCCCCTTTAGCTCCTGGCCCCACCACCATCTTGCGCATATACATGTCTGGGGCATGCAACAAAGCATTGTGTGGGGCAAAGGCGATCACGGCCAGCGCATTATATTGGCCCATGGCCACCATCCGCGTGCCTTCGATAGGATCAACAGCAATGTCCACTGCCGGACCATTCCCGCTCCCCAACCGCTCACCGATATACAGCATGGGGGCCTGATCGATTTCGCCTTCACCGATCACAATCTGCCCCTGCATGGCCATACCGCTCAGTTGCTGACGCATGGCCGCGACGGCCACCCCATCAATTTGATTTTTATCACCACAGCCCAGCAGCGGCCAGGCAGCCAATGCAGCCTGTTGAGTGGTGCGTACAATGTCATAAGCCAGCGATTTCATCGGCAGTTATACTCCTGTTTCCACGCCAAAATGTTGCAGCAGGAAACGCTCGGCCTGTTCGTTCCACACGCCGTGGCTTTCAGCCACCAGTTCCGCCAGGCGGGCATAGAATGGGTCTGTTTTCCCGAGTTCTGGGAAGTCGGCAATTGCGGTTAACGGCATGGTGGCAAAGTTATAGATCAGCTTTTTCCCGCCGGGGATCGAAGGCAGATTGATGATGGTTTCCGGCACGGCATCCAGCCCACCTATATGGGTGATCATCACCGAAGGATTAATGCGGCCTTCAGCGGTCAGTTGCAGCGCCTCCAACATATCTCCCGTCGATCCACCCGAAGTGCCCACGACATGTGTGGATGCATAATGCACGTTGTAAAAGTTAAACGGCACTTTGAATTCACTGTCGGTTGGGCCCGCAAAGAAATTCAGGCAACCGTCTTCAGCCAGCAGGTCATCCCCCAGCACCAGCACATCGGCCACCGCAGCATAAACGAAGACATCGTCAAAGCCGTGGCCCTGCGTCAGGTCACGTAAGGCAGCCACCGGGTCGGTAACCTTGCTGCTGTTGAAATACACCAGTTCAACGCCTTTTTCACGCGCTACGCTTTCCGGCAATAGCAATCTGGCCCGCGCCAAACGCGCCTCGTCGATATCCACGACCACTACCCGCGCAGGGCGGATGTTGCCGTTGATGGCATAATCGATCGCACCAATGCCCATCGGCCCGGCACTGGCCAATAACGCCACGTTGCCGCCGGGTTTGATCCCCATGCGATGCTCATAGACATATTGCGTCGTATGGTAATTGGCATGGTAGGCACCTATGATGCAGCACATCGGTTCTGCCAAAGAGGCCGCCGCAAAATAGCTGCCTTCATACGGTAATACACAACCTAGCTCCACAGCCTGCTGTGGAATAATCATATAGGTGGCATTGCCGCCAAAAAACTCGTAGCTATAACCCGCCGAATAACCACTCGGCAATCCCATCGCCGGTTGCAGCACAAAACGTTGCCCAGCCCGGTAGCGTTGCTGTAGGTTTTTGCCCACCTGCTCAATGATCCCGGCACATTCATGGCCAGTGATCGCCGGGTGTTCGGCAACGTCATCAGGTACCCGCTTGTGGTTAGCCCCCAATTTGGCGGCCTTCCAGGTAGACAGGCACACACTGTCGGAAATGACCTTAACCAACAGTTCATCATCACCTAGTGGCGGTAATTCAAACTCACGCAGGCGAACGTCGTTTTGGCCATAAATAGCGGCGGCTTGGGTTTTCATACGGCTTCCTTTTCTGAGTGTGTGGCAACCAGTTGTTCCAACAAACGATCTAGATTGCTGTCACCGAGATAATTGCTGATCAATACTTTGGGTTTATCGCTCACCCGTTCGGCTCGCCCTTCCAGGCTAGAGTGCGTCACGATCAGGTCGGCTTCCGGCGGAATATTTTCAATGGCGTAGTGCTTCACGCTGATCGGCACCCCGGCTTTCTCCAAACGCTTACGGAAGGTGGTTGCCCCCATCGCGCTGGAACCCATGCCTGCATCACAAACAAATGCGATGTGGCGGATCGGCTGTGATTGCCCTTTGCCCGCAGCTTTCAAGGCTTTCACCTGCCGCTGTGAGTCATCAAAACCGTCTTCGGTCGCCTGCTTTTTCTCGGTTTTCAGGATCAGGGTTGCTATCAGGAACGAAACCAGTGTCCCGGCAGCGACGCCCGCCAAGGTACCAGCAAAGCCACCACGCGGCGTCAAAGCCAGATAGGCAAAGATTGAACCCGGGCTTGGCCCGGCAACCAAACCGGCACCCATCAGATCAAACACGTAGATCCCCGCCATGCCGCCGGCAATCATGGCAATGATCATCAGCGGCTTCATCAGCACATATGGGAAGTAGAGTTCGTGAATACCCCCGAGGAAGTGGATAATCATCGCGCCCGGTGCCGACTTTTTGCTCATACCCTGGCCAAATAGCGAAAACGCCAGCAGGATACCAAGCCCAGGCCCAGGGTTAGAGGCCACCATAAAGAACACCGAACGACCATTAACTGCCGTATCCTGCATGCCCAGCGGGTAATACACCCCCTGATCAATGGCGTTATTCAGAAATAGCACCTTTGCCGGTTCGTTGATAATCGACAACAGCGGTAGGTATCCAGTGGCTACCAGAGATTCAATGCCAGCACGTACCAAATGGTTAGCCTGCTGTACCGCGGGGCCAATCACCTCGTAGGCAAACAGGCACAAGAACATGCCGACAATCCCCAGAGAGAAGTTATTGACCACCATCTCAAAGCCAGCGGGGATACGCTTATCCAGCTTGGTGTCGATATATTTGATGATCACCCCGCCCAGCGGACCCATTACCATCGCACCGATGAACATGGGAATATCAGCTCCTACAATCACGCCGATGGTGCCAATCCCCCCCATCACCGCGCCACGTTTTTCCGCGATCAGGTAGCCACCGGTGGAACCGATCATCAGCGGCAGCAAATAGGTGATCATCGGCCCGACCAGTTGCCCAAAGTGGGCGTTAGGCATCCAACCGGTGGGAATAAACAGTGCCGTAATAAATCCCCACGCAATAAATGCGCCGATATTAGGGATTACCATAGCCGTCAGGAACCCGCCAAAAGCTTGCACTCTGGCTCGCATTGTTTTATTGGCCATTATATTGATCCTTGAGTGTGTAAAATCAGAAGCGCTGAATGATTTCTTTTATTTCTGATACTTTAGTTGCCTGAGTAAGCTGTTCAATTGCCTGGTCATCGCAGAACATTTCACTCAATAACTGGATGGCATTGATATGACTGTCGGCATCTTTCGCCGCCAGGCCAATTAACACTTTCACCTGCGGATTGTCATCATTAAAATATACCCCCTGCGGTAATACCGTTAGGGTTAATGCCGTGCCCAAAGCCCCTTCTTCCGGACGTGCATGGGGCATAGCCACTTCCGGCGTAAGAATATAATATGCGCCATTATTTTGCGTGCTGTGTTTTATAGCCGCCACATAGCGTGGCTCAACGATATTATTTTGCAGCAGACAGCTCATCGATAAATCAATAGCCTGCTGCCAGTCGCAATCATGCTGGTGAACGGTAAATGCATTTTCCGGGAAGTAATCTATCAATCCATTCATGTGTTTTTCCTATCGTTATTCCAAGAGGATTGGGAATTGCTTTGCAGCTTATGGAGTAATAATGGGAAACGCAATCCGATGCCATTTTGTGATTGAAATCACTTTTAATGTGAAATACATTGCAATTGAAGATCTGGTTCACAAAAAAATGATGGACATTTTTTAATTATAGATTTGTCAATATTGAAAATGTGATTCAAGTAGCATTTAATTAATTTTATAATAATCACCATATTGTGATTTAAATCACTTTACTGGTATTGCCAATCAATCAAAACAACAAAAATTACTCAACACCCCGTTCCCCACCCGCCATAAACCGCTTTGGCGTGGTGCCGGTATACTGGCGGAAAAAGGCGATAAACGCGCTGTCGCTAGAGAAGGCCAACCGCTGCGCAACCGCGCTCACGGAAGGCAATTGCGCCAGTAACTCAATGGCGTGCATCAAACGCCATTGCTGGCACCACTGCTGATAGCTCAGCCCGGTTTCCCGCAGGAAAATTCGCGTTAGCGTTTTAGGATGCAGATTGATCGCCTTGGCCAATACCACCAGCCCGGGTAGTTGATCAACGCCGTTTAAACCGTCAACCCAGGCCGCAACTCGCGGATCGCTCGGTAGCATCAAACTGGTATTTTCCTGCTCCGCCACGCTCAGTTCATTGCGCAAGACTCGTAATAAATCTTTCGCCTGGGGGTTCTGCTGCGCGTAGTCAAACGGCCAATGTGCGATGCGTTCTATCACCGCGGCCAGTAACGGATTGGCGACCAACACCGCACTGTGCGGCATTGCCAGCATCGCGGCATCCGCAAAATAAAGCGAACGGTAAGCCACCTGCCCGCGCAGTTGCACGCGGTGTCGCACCCCGCTCGGTATCCAGATAATGCGCGTTGGCGGCAGGATCAGCCAGCGTTCAGCTAATGTCACCGTCATACAACCGCGTGGAGCATAGAGGATCTGGGCCCGTTGATGCTGATGTTCGCCAGAATCATGATCCGCCAGCTCGGCACTAATTCCCACCACCGGAGCGGAGTAACTATCCGGATCAAACACCTGCTGTTGCAAAATAAACGCCATGCTGCAGTCCCATTCTCATTGTTTTTTGTCCTGATGATTGTAATCGAACAATTACCATCTCCCTATACTGGCGATACTTTTTAGGGAGAATTTCATGTCCATCAAAAATCTACCTCTGCCACTGATCATCGTGATGATCATGGCACCACAAATCCTGGAAACGCTCTATAGCCCGGCGTTAACCGCTATCCGCTTTGATTACCAGATCAATGCCACGCAGGCCAGCCACACCCTGTCGGTCTATTTTTTCGCTTTCGCTTTCGCTTTCGGCGTGGCGTTTTGGGGAACGATCAGCGACAAATATGGCCGTAGAGCCGCCATGCTCGCCGGATTGCTGCTGTATACGGCCGGAGCCTTGCTGGCGTTGCTGAGCAACTCTTTCACGTTGCTCATCGTCTCGCGCGCCATTATCGCCTTTGGTGCGGCCGTCGGTTCTGTGGTGACACAGACCATGCTGCGCGATGTCTATCAGGGGCAGGCGTTAGGAAAGATGTTTGCGATAATTGGCATGGCATTGTCGATAAGCCCGGTGCTGGGGATGTTTAGCGGCGGTATGCTGGTGTTCTGGGGCGGTCGCATGGCCATTTTCTCCGCGCAAGCCGGATTGGCGCTGTTGCTGCTGATCTGGTGTTGGCGAGCGCTGCCAGAAACCCGCCAACAAACCGCAGGTATCGCGCTACTGCCCTGTTTGCGGGAGATGTTGCGCGATAGGCAAATCTGGTGCTCGGCGTTGCTGGTTGCCAGTTTTAACATCATGGCGTTCAGCTACTTCAGTCTGGCCCCGTTTATTTTTGAGACCTTGGGGCTGACCAGCGAGCAGTTTGGTTATTCAGGGATTGTTTTGGCCTTTGGCAGCCTGTGCGGCGCAGCGGCAAACCGCTACCTTCTGCAAAAAGGATTATGCGCTTACCGGCAGATCCAAATGGCCAGTCTGTTAGCCCTGTTGGCCGCAGTGGGTGCGTGGTATTGGCAGACAAGTCTGATGATCCTGCTGCCCTGCATGGCAGTGACCGTGGCCTTTGGCTTGGCCATTCCCAATATTCTCAGCCAGGCGCTGAAGCATTACCGCAACCGGCTGGGTGCTGCCGGAGCGGTATTGGGATTACTCTATTATCTGCTGATCGCTGGCGGCCTGGCACTGGCCGCCATTGGCCAGCACCTGCCGTTAACGCTGCTGGGATGTAGCCTGTTAAGCCTCGCCTGTTCAGCAAGGCTTACAGGTTATGCAGAAAGCTGATCGATGGTCTGCAAGATACGCTTCTCAGAAATCGGGTAAGGCGTACCCAACTGCTGTGCGAACAGGCTGACGCGCAGCTCCTCGATCATCCAGCGTACTGCCTTCACCTCTTCATCCTGCTGGCGTTTTGGCGGCAGCTTGTTCAGCCACTGCTGCCAAGCCTGTTGAACCTGTTCCACCCGGAGCATCTGAGCGCGATCGCGGTGCGGATCGATCGCCAGCTTCTCCAGGCGGCGCTCAATCGCTTGCAGATAACGCAAGGTGTCCGGCAGGCGGCTCCAACCGTTATTGGTGACAAAGCCACGGTAAACTAGGCCATTAAGCTGGGCCTTGATATCGGACAGCGCCAACGCCAACGAGATATCAACGCGCCCTTTCAGGCGCTTGTTGATGTTGAAGACCGTCGTCAGGATCTGTTCCACCTGTTTGGCCACACCCACCACGGTTTCGTTCAGCTCGGCCCGCACCAACTCTTGCAGCCGGGCAAAGTTCTCTTCCGCCCACACAGGCCCGCCGTGTTCGGCAATCAGCTTGTCGATGCCGCAGGAGATACAGTCGTCGATCAGATCCAGTACCTTGCCATACGGGTTGAAATACAGCCCAAGCTTGGCCTTGTTCGGCAACTTCTCATGCAGATATTTGATCGGCGACGGAATGTTTAACAGCAACAAACGGCGCGTACCTTGCCACATGGCCTGTTGCTGCTCCTGCTCGCTGTCAAACAGGCGGATGGCTACGCTATCTTTTTCGTCCACCAATGCCGGGTAAGCCTTGACCGAGTAACCGCCACGCTTCTGCTCATAAAATTCGGGCAGTTTGCCAAAGCTCCAGATATGCAGATTGCTCTGTTCCAGGCCATCATCAGCCACGGCCGACAGCGTCTCTTGCACCTTGTCTTTGAGCTGAACCCTCAGCGCGGCCAGATCTTTACCTTCACGCAGGGTTTTGTGTTTCTCGCCCACCACGCGGAAGGTCATTTTCAGATGATCGGGCACCTGATCCCACTGCCAATCTTCACGTGACACCGTCACACCCGTCATGCGGCGTAGCTCACGCTCCAGCGAATCCAGCAGTGGCATTTCCAACGGTGTAGCCCGGGCAAGGAAAGCTTCAGCGTAGTTCGGTGCTGGCACAAAATTGCGACGCATCGGCTTAGGCAACGATTTGATCAGCGCGATCACCAGTTCACGGCGGATACCGGGGATCTGCCACTCAAAACCGGCATCTTCCACCTGGTTGAGGATCGGCAACGGGATGTGCACAGTCACGCCATCGGCGTCGGTACCCGGCTCAAACTGGTAGGTAAGGCGCAGCTTGAGGTTGCCCTGATACCAGTAGTTAGGATAATCCAGTGCACTGACCTTGTTGGCCCCATCCTTGATCAACATCTCTTTTTCGAAGTTGAGCAACTCTGGGTTCTGCTTACCGGCGGTTTTCCACCATTGGTCAAAATGACGCCCGGACACCACGTCGCTCGGAATACGCTGATCGTAGAAACTGAACAGGGTCTCGTCATCCACCAGAATGTCGCGGCGGCGCGATTTGTGTTCCAGCTCTTCCACTTCGGCACGCAGCTTCAGGTTGGCGGCGAAGAACGGGTGCCGCGTTTGCCAGTCACCTTCTACCAGCGCATGGCGGATAAACAGTTCACGGCACAGCAGCGGATCGATAGTGCTGTAATTCACCGGGCGAGCTGCGACGATCGGCAACCCAAACAGCGTGACCTTTTCGCTGGCCATCACCGCGCCCTGGGATTTGGACCAGTGCGGTTCGCTATAATGATGTTTGACCAGGTGCTGAGCCATAGGCTCGATCCATTCTGGTTCGATACGTGCGGCTATACGGCCCCACAGGCGGCTGGTTTCCACCAGTTCTGCCACCATCGTCCATTTCGGCGGCTTCTTGAACAGCCCGGAACCCGGGAAGATGGAGAAACGGGCGTTACGCGCACCGGTAAACTCTTGCTTATCCGCATCCTTCTGGCCAATGTGCGAAAGCAGGCCGCTCAGTAGCGCGGTATGCACGCTGCGGTAGTCCGAAGGCACGCTGTTGACCGGCAGGCCCAACTCTTTCACTACCTGGCGCAGTTGGGTGTAGATATCCTGCCATTCACGCACCCGTAGATAGTTGAGGAAATCGTTGCGGCACAGGCGGCGGAACTGGCTGGAAGAGTTTTCCTTCTGTTGCTCTTTCAGGTAATCCCACAGGTTAACGAACGCCATAAAATCGGAGTCTTTGTCGGCGAAGCGGCGGTGTTTTTCATCGGAGGCCTGTTGCTTATCCATCGGCCGCTCACGCGGATCCTGGATCGACAACGCCGAGGTGATGATCATCATCTCGCGCACGCTGCCATTCTTCTGGGCTTCCAACACCATCCGCGCCAAACGTGGGTCGATCGGTAACTGCGCCAACTGACGGCCCTGCGGTGTCAGCTGATAGTGGCCGTTTTCCGCGGTTTTGATCGCCCCCAACTCCTCCAATAGGCGCACGCCGTCCTGAATATTGCGATTATCCGGCGCTTCGACAAACGGGAAGGCAGCAATATCGCCCAATCCCAGTGAGGTCATCTGCAAAATGACCGAGGCCAGGTTGGTTCGCAGAATTTCCGGATCGGTAAACGCCGGGCGCGACAGGAAATCCTGCTCCGAGAACAGGCGGATACAGATACCGTCTGAAACACGCCCACAGCGGCCCTTACGCTGGTTAGCCGAAGCCTGCGAAACCGGCTCGATCGGCAAACGCTGCACTTTGGTACGGAAGCTGTAGCGGCTGATGCGCGCCGTGCCTGGGTCGATAACGTATTTAATGCCCGGCACGGTCAGCGAGGTTTCCGCGACGTTGGTCGCCAGTACGATGCGGCGGCCGTGGTGCGACTGGAACACCCGATTCTGTTCACTGTTGGACAGGCGGGCATATAGCGGCAGCACCTCGGTGTGAGGCAGATTGAGCTTGGTCAGCGCATCAGCGGTGTCACGGATTTCACGTTCACCGCTCATAAAGATCAGAATATCGCCTGGCCCTTCACGCCCAAGTTCATCCACCGCATCGAAGATGGCCTGAAGCTGATCGCGTTCGGTATCGTCGGCGTCGTCTACCACCGGCCGATAACGCACCTCCACTGGATAAGTCCGGCCAGAAACCTCAATGATCGGCGCATTGTTGAAGTGGCGAGAAAAGCGCTGCGGATCAATGGTGGCCGAGGTGATGATCACCTTCAGGTCCGGGCGTTTTGGCAACAGTTCGCGCAGGTAACCCAGGATAAAATCGATGTTCAGGCTGCGCTCGTGCGCCTCATCGATGATCAAGGTGTCGTACTGCATCAGCAGGCGATCCTGCTGGATTTCGGCCAGCAAGATCCCGTCGGTCATCAGTTTGACCAGGGTATTTTCACCCACCTGATCGTTGAAGCGCACCTTATAGCCTACGCTGCCACCCAGCGGGGTTTCCAGCTCATCGGCAATGCGGTTGGCAACGGTGCGTGCAGCCAGGCGGCGCGGTTGCGTGTGGCCAATCAGGCCTTTGACGCCGCGCCCTAACTCCAGGCAGATTTTCGGTAGCTGAGTGGTCTTGCCTGAGCCGGTTTCACCCGCCACGATCACCACTTGATGATCGCGGATGGCGGCCAGAATGTCCTGCTTTTTCTGGCTGACGGGCAGGCTTTCCGGGTAAGTGATTTTCGGACACGAGGCCGCGCGGGAGCGCACCTTCTGCAAGGCTTGCTCAATATCACCCGCTATTTCTGCGGCAACCGCCTGTTGAGCTTCGGGGCTTTTGACTTTGCGCGCACCTTGCAACCGGCGTTGCAGGCGCTGCTGATCACGGAGCATCAAATCACCCAGTTGGGATGACAATGCCGCGAGCGTAGATTTCACGTTCGGTGTTCCTTGTTTCTTCGCGGATACTAGTTAACGTCAGGGACTAGGGTTTGATGTTATAGCTGACGTGTAGGTGCCAATAACTGCGTTTTTTAAATTAGGTTTATCGATTTTTGACTTAGTGGCACAGGATAACACAATGGTATTTCTCCCCATAATCCATCCGCTTAGCCTGGATTTTCTTGTTCAATAAAATCGAACGTAGATCTCGAAATATTCCGCTATCCCTGTTGGAACAATGTGAATAGAGTGTACCTCATGCAACGGGCAACCAGCCCTGATGTCACAGTCAACACGAAAGGAATTATCGATGAGCAAAGTATTGGTTCTAAAATCCAGCATCCTGGCAACTTATTCTCAGTCTAACCAATTGGCTGATTTCTTCGTTGAGCAGTGGGCCAATGCTCACAGCAACGATACCATCACCGTGCGTGACCTGGCTGCACAGCCGATCCCGGTGCTGGATGGCGAGTTGGTTGGCGCAATGCGTCCTTCAGATGCCCCACTGACTCCACGCCAGAAAGAAGCACTGGCCCTGTCAGACGAACTGATTGCCGAGCTGCAAGCCAACGATACTATCGTTATCGCCGCTCCGATGTACAACTTCAACATCCCAACTCAGTTGAAGAATTATTTTGACCTGATTGCCCGTGCTGGCGTCACCTTCCGTTACACCGAGAACGGCCCGGAAGGCTTGGTAAAAAACAAACGCGCCATCATTCTGACCAGCCGTGGCGGCATCCATAAAGGCACCCCAACCGACCTGGTAGAACCTTACCTGCGTCTGTTCCTGGGCTTTATCGGTATTACCGAGGTTGAGTTCGTCTTTGCCGAAGGGATTGCCTACGGCCCAGACGTTGCGACCAAAGCTCAAGCTGATGCCAAAGCGCTATTGGCCGAAGTGATCGCCGCTTAAATAGCGATGCCAGGGCGCAGAGATTGCGCTCTGGTAAGTCGCACACCTGCAAAATCCGTTTTACCCTCATGACAATAAGCCGTTTAAATTCCGTTGCACGCCCTAGGGCGTGCTTTTTTATTTCTGCAACCACTGGCCGTTAATGCCACGGACATATTCCCCTGCAGGCGCTCGTGTCACCAGCTTCTGCCCGGCCATCCGCGCGACTTCATCAATAGCGATATGATTGCTGGCGGCCACCTGTTGGTATTTCTCGGCACGCCCGGCATTGATTTTTTTCACCAACGCCTGAGTCTCTGCGTCCTGCTTAACCGGAGCTATATAACCACTGAGCGTTTCGCCCACCCGTCCCTGCTGCTTGGCTTCATCCAGCGTCAACGCCTGAGCCATCCCGCTGAATAACCAACCGGCGGCAATCAACCACAGATAATGCTTTTTCATGCTGGCTCCTAGAACAGACCGCTTTGGTCTTTCAGCAGGTTCTCAACGTCCTTATCTACTTTGATATGGATCTCATGCTCAATTTTGACGTTCATATTGATGGTAATGGGATCTTTAGGCGTCGCCACCTCAATGCGCGGTACGCAACCGCTCAGCAAGGATGCGCCCAACACGGCTACCAGCAATGGCCCTGTCGCGTTCTTCATTGTTGTTCCTCGGGTTTAGAGAGCGCCTGCTCCAGCCACTCTTGTAAATTGTCGCCAAAGCGCAGGCTGCGCCACAGCTGAAACACGTTTTCCTGATGGCTATAGTTAAGGATAACCTCACGCTTGGCATTTTTCTGCGGATTTACGCCATCGATATGCGCCTTTAGCGTCAGCTCCCCCAGGTTATCGAGATCGACCCGCGCCTTTGAGCGATTGATTTCCATGTAGCGTAGCCAGTCGATGGCGGCACCGGTGGCCAGGTTATTGCTGCCAATGGCATCGGCCATATCTTTATCCAGCCTCAGCGTCATGACCCCCGCATTGGCGATCCAGCCGTTTTGCACCAGCCATTTGGGGTGGTTCAGGAAGAGCGGCAACTCGCCGTTGATGCGGCCAGACATGGCGAACTGCTTCGGTTTGAGCGCGGTAAACAGTGCGCTAAGGTCGATTTGTTCCAGTTTGAGCACCGCCGCATCATGCTGCGGCATACGTAATGCCGAGAGGCTGATATGACCGTTCAGCATATCTACACCGATATTGCTCAACGTCAACGGATACGCCTCGCTGTACGGATAGCTACCTTGCAGATCGGCGGTAATATTCTGCATCTCAAACAGCGTCTTGATAGATTTGATGCGCAGCATGATCGGCCTTTTGGCCCCAAGCTGCCACAAGTGGTTCTTAAACCGATAGGGCAAGACAAAATCCAGCCCGCTCAATTCGCCGTCTTGCAGCCACATGCCGCCATTGCGCACCACCCAGTGGCCACCAGCTTCAAACCCCTGCACCCGCGCCGCCGAAAACGCCGACTGGGCGTAAAACTCACCCTCGCGCAGCTTGATATTCAGGTCGGGTGAAATCAGCGGTTGGAATACCGTTAACGACTGTTTTGGCCACCAGCCTTCACCACGCAGGCGTTCGCCATCCCAGCGACCACGCAACTTGATTGGCCCAATCTGCTCGGCCTGCAACGCGCCTTGCCATTGAAAACTGTCTGGCCCCGTACCTTGCAACTGCAAATCCAGCACCGAAGCCGGCAAATAACTGCCTGCACCAAAACTGGTTTTGTCAGCCACCAGTTGCACACCGCCGGTAAGGCTCGGTGCTTTGACATCGCGCTGCCACTTGATCGGCTGGCTTAGCGTCATGCGCGGCGTCGCGACCGTGACCATGCCGTATTTCAACCGATCAAAACCGGTAGAAAGACGATCCAGGGTGATGCTGGTGTCCTGCCAACGCCCACTGCCTGCGACATCCCATGCAGCTTGTAGCGGTGGTAACTTGCCGTTACCCCAAGAACGCCATTGCCAGTGACCATGATCTGGCCAGAAATCTTGTGCCTGACCGTCCAGATGCAGCTTGAAGCGCCCCCAGTAACTTTCGCTGGCGCTGATAATCGCCTGCAAACGGCCAGTGATCCCAAGAGCAGTGACTTTTACCCCAGCCAGCGGCAGTCGAGCCTCTTCCAGCTTCATGTCTGGTGCCGGGCTGCCCCAGGCGCGTAGTAATGATCCCGGCTGTAGCACCAGCGTTGGGTTAAGGATCGAGCCGCTGATAATGCCGGGGATTGACGCCGTAAGCGAGAGATTGGCCAGATTTGCCTGCCCGGTAAGCTGGAATCCCAGATCGCTGTTGGTCAGGCTCAGGCTACCCGGCCCCAACGTCAGCACTGCGTTGCCCTTGCCGTTGTGCCCGGCGGTGATTACGTTCAAACGTGCGGTAATTTGGGTTTCGTCAAACCCCCGGCTCCAGTCATGCAACGCCACATTCAATCCACCACTGAGCGGTTGCTCCAGGTAAGGCCAGCGCCATTCCCCTTTTTCGATGCTGATCTGTTTTGGCGTTAGTACCCAGGGGAGCGTAGCCAACGGTTGGTCGCTGCCCTTTTCCGTCAGGGTCAATACCCCCTGCTGCTGTTGCCAATGCAAATCCAGCAACAAGGGTTTTTCCAGATAGGCAGTTTGTATCTCACCTTGCAACGCCCCTTGGGTTGGTAAACTGTCCATATCCAGCGGTATGGTGACTTTGCCTGTCAGTTGAACAGGAACCGTGCTGTTGGGTGGCGTGATGCTAAGCTTGCTTAACGTCAGTTGCTGATGTTCATCCAACTGCGCCTCGGCGGTGACGTTCTTGCCTTGATAATGCAGCCGTTGGCCAGTGGCTACAGACGACAGTTGCAATTTACCGGCATAGGCTTGCCATGGGGTGAGCGTGAGAAGTTTGATGTTCAGGTCAAACGGCGGCAGCATCGCTTGCAGTTGGTCTAGCGTTAACGGCGCGCTGTCACCCTCGGCGGCGGGCAATTTTGACAGGCAGGCGGTATCTACGTCCGCTCGTTCGCTCTTTAAATGCCAACTGCCCGTCTGGTAAGAGAGTTGCAGTTCACTGACATTAGCTATGGCACAGCCTTGGGCGCTGAACTTCAGCCCATCAAGATACAAAGATCCCTGATGCCAGCGCAACGGCCCTTGTAAAACCAGTTGGCTACCCTGCGGCAACCAAGGAGCGATCGCTCGCGGCAACCAACGCGGCAGGGCTTGCCATAGCGTGAAGAGCAACAGGGCGATACCCACCACGATCGCTACGAATACTTTTAATCTCTTTGTCATTAAGCGCAGGTTTAGTTCCTGATAAACATCGATTAGCCAAGTGCAATGATGACACGGATCCCCTGGCAGGTGAAGGTGAACCCATCTCATCATTTATAGAGCAGGTTTCGCAATTTTGATATTTACCCAGTGAATATAGAAAATGGCTAATACACTGATTATCAGCATAAAACCCTAAAAGACCTGCGCCGCCACAGGGCGCTAAACCATTGTCGTATTTGGAAAAATATGTTAATTTTATCACATAATCACGCGGGAGAAACCACGATGAAAATGGCGATTTACAGCACCAAACAGTATGACCGTAAGTATCTTGAATTGGTAAATCAGCAGTTTGGTTATGAGCTAGAGTTTTTCGACTTTCTGCTAAGCAAGAAAACCGCCAAAACGGCTATCGGCTGTAAGGCCGTGTGCATCTTCGTCAATGACGATGGTAGCCGGGAAGTGCTGGAAGAGCTGGCTGCGCTTGGGGTCGAGATCCTCGCCCTGCGTTGTGCCGGGTTCAATAACGTCGATCTGGATGCAGCGAAAGAACTGGGTATCAAGGTGGTGCGCGTTCCGGCTTATTCACCAGAAGCCGTAGCCGAACACGCCGTGGGCATGATGATGTGCCTGAACCGCCGCATTCATCGTGCTTATCAGCGCACCCGCGATGCCAACTTCTCGCTGGAAGGACTGATCGGCTTCAATATGCATAACCGCACCGCCGGGGTGATTGGCACCGGTAAGATCGGCGTAGCCACCATGCGTATTCTGAAAGGCTTTGGCATGAAGCTCTTGGCCTACGACCCCTACCCAAGCGCGCAGGCGTTAGAACTGGGTGCCGAATATGTCGATCTTAAAACGCTGTATGCCCAGGCGGACGTGATCACCCTGCACTGCCCGTTAACGCCGGAAAATCATCACCTGCTGAATGCGGACGCGTTTTCCATGATGAAGGACGGCGTGATGGTGATTAACACCAGCCGCGGTGCCTTAATCGATTCCTCCGCCGCCATCGATGCCCTCAAACAGCAAAAGATTGGTGCGCTGGGGATGGACGTATACGAGAACGAACGCGACCTGTTCTTTGAAGACAAATCCAACGATGTGATCCAGGACGACGTTTTCCGCCGCCTGTCCGCCTGCCATAACGTGCTGTTTACCGGCCACCAGGCGTTCCTGACGGAAGAGGCGTTGACCAGTATCTCGCAAACCACGTTGAAAAATATTGAACAGCTTACACGGGGTGAAGCCTGCCCCAATCAGCTTAATGCCTAATACTTTGGGGCGCGCTTAGCGCCCCTGATTATTCCGACAAAACCTGAACAGGTTCACAATAATGAAAAAACTGATCCCATTAGCAATGGCCTGTGCGCTATTGGCTGGCTGTGGTTCCGCTCAAACCAAACAACAAACCGTAGTAGAAAGCGACTTGCTGCATCATAACTTTGTGTTGCAAAGCGTGGATGGAGTGGCGGTTGAGGCGAAACAAGGCAGCGGCCCGAGCATTGAGTTCGGCGAGAAAATGAATATTTCCGGGTCTATGTGCAACCGTTTCTTCGGCCAGGGCCAGTTAGAGAACGGCGTGCTGACGGTGAAAAATCTCGCCACAACCCGCATGATGTGCGCGGATCCACAGCGTAACCAATGGGATCAAACCATCGGAACTCTGCTGGCTAACGGTGCAAAAATCTCGCTCAATGGCCAACAGTTGACCCTCAGCGGCAGCGATCACCAACTGGTGTATACACTGAAAGACTGGGTCAATTAAGTTGGCATTACCGGGCTAGCCATTAGCCCGGTACAAACTCACCGGGCACAGGCTCCACGGCCCAGCGCCGACTCTTCGCACTGTTTGCCGTTCGGCATCTGACACATTCTGAGCGTGTCGCCGTTGAGCGAATGGGCAATGGTGGTTACTCCGCCCACGCTGGCACAGCTTTCGCTGGTAGGTATCGCACCAATATTGGCACTGGTGGCGATCTGCTGTGGTTCTTGGTTGTTATTACTGCTGCAGGCAGCCAAAGAGAGTATGGCGCCGGCAAGCAGCCATTTTGCTGAGATCATTATTCGTACCCCTGAACCGAAACGATGCTGTGTAATTTTGCCATTGCTGATAACCCGAGCCACTGGAACGATGGGCCGTTTGGTTATCTTTGATGTCCACCCGTTGAGCTTCAAGTTGCCGCCTATTTATCTCATCAACAAGCGGCAACCGGAAAGACAACTTTAGTAATCTAGCTTGTTAGCTTAATAATAGAAATATGATTAGCCATTAATTTGGCTTTTTTTTGACCTGAAAGCATTTTAGCTCCCGATCAGTGCCCTGCTGACTTGGACAACAGATTGATCACCAGCACCCCGGCAATAATCAGTCCCATACCAACCACCGCAGGCAAATCCAGCTTCTGCTGATAAATAAACACCGCGGCAATAGAGACCAGCACGATCCCCAACCCGGACCAGATGGCATAGACAATCCCCAGCGGCATGGTTTTTACCACCATCGAAAGCCCCCAAAATGCTACCGCGTAACCTAACACGACAAACACCGAAGGCCACAAGCGGGTAAACCCTTCAGAGGCTTTCAGCAAGGTGGTGGCGATCACTTCGGCGATAATCGCCATAGCTAAATAGATAAATGCGGTCATTTTCAACTTCTTCTTTCTGTTTCGCGTCACATCAATAAGAGACGCAGAGATTAAATTAGCGTTACATCGCGGCAACGCTTTACCATTACGCTGCAAATAGTAATTATTTTTTAACGAAATATCACCTTACATCAAGATTTTGTGCGTCACACAAATGCGATAAAGCACAAATAACCCCCTCTGTTAGACTTTACTGATGATTATAAGAAGCTGACTTTTGCAGCTTTGTGAGCACAGAAAGGTACTGCAGATGATTACTACAGATGGTAATAACGCTGTCGCTTCCGTGGCTTATCGCACCAGTGAAGTGATTGCCATTTACCCAATTACCCCGAGTTCGACCATGGCGGAACAAACCGCTGCCTGGTCCAGTGACGGCAGGAAAAACATTTGGGGCGACGTACCCAACGTGGTGGAGATGCAGTCCGAAGGCGGAGCTATTGCTACCGTGCACGGCGCGTTACAAACCGGCGCACTTTCCACCTCCTTCACCTCGTCCCAGGGATTGCTGTTGATGATCCCTTCGCTGTATAAGTTGGCCGGGGAGCTGACGCCATTCGTCCTCCACGTTGCCGCTCGCACCGTCGCAACCCATGCATTATCCATCTTTGGCGATCACTCCGACGTGATGGCCGTACGCCAGACCGGTTGCGCCATGCTGTGCGCCAGCAATGTGCAAGAAGCACAGGATTTCGCGTTGATCGCCCAGACGGCCACGCTAAACAGCCGCCTGCCGTTCATTCATTTCTTCGATGGTTTCCGCACCTCGCATGAAATCAACAAGATCGCTCCGCTGAGCGACGAAACGCTACAGCAGATGATGCCGCAGGACGCCATCGACGCCCACCGTAGCCGGGCTCTCTCACCGGATCATCCCGTCATACGCGGTACGTCAGCCAACCCGGATACCTACTTCCAATCGCGGGAAGCGACCAATCCGTGGTACGACAATACTTACCAGCATGTGCAGCAGGCGATGGACAAGTTTGCTACCATCACCGGCCGCAGCTATCAGCCGTTTGAGTATTACGGCCACCTGCAGGCCGAACGCGTGGTGATCCTGATGGGGTCCGCTATCGGCACCTGTGAAGAAGCGATCGACCACCTGCTGACGCGCGGTGAAAAAGTGGGCGTTCTTAAAGTCCGGCTTTATCGTCCCTTCTCCGCCAAGCATCTGCTCGCCGTACTGCCGGAAAGCGCACAAAAAATTGCGGTGCTTGACCGCACCAAAGAGCCGGGTGCTCTGGCCGAGCCTTTATATCTGGATGTGATGACCGCGCTGGCAGAAGCCTTTAGCCGTGGCGAACGCGCCAGCATGCCGATGGTGATTGGCGGGCGCTATGGGCTGTCTTCCAAGGAGTTTGGCCCGGACTGTGCGCTGGCCATTTTCCGCGAGTTGATGCTGGATAAGCCCCGCCCACGCTTTACCGTGGGTATTTTCGACGATATTACCGGTCTTTCACTACCGCTACATGAAGAAACCCTCCCTCAGCGGGCTTCGCTGGAGGCATTGTTTTACGGTTTGGGCAGCGATGGTTCAGTCTCTGCCACCAAGAACAATATCAAAATCATCGGTAACAGCACGCCGATGTTTGCTCAAGGTTACTTTGTCTACGACTCGAAAAAGGCCGGCGGCCTGACTGTCTCACACCTGCGGGTTAGCGATAAGCCGATCAATTCGGCGTACCTTATCGACCGCGCCGACTTTGTCGGTTGCCACCAATGGCAGTTTATCGATAAGTATCAAATGGTGGAGCGGCTAAAACCTGGCGGCATTTTCCTGCTCAACACCCCTTATAGCGCGGATGAAGTCTGGTCACGCCTGCCGCAGGAGGTCCAGGCGATCCTGCATCAGCGCCAGGCAAAACTGTATATAATCAACGCCGCCAAGCTGGCGCGCGAATGTCATTTGGGTGCCCGCATCAATACCGTGATGCAGATGGCCTTCTTCCATCTGACAAAGATCCTGCCGGGTGAAGTGGCGCTGCAGGAGTTACAGGGAGCAATTGCCCGCAGCTACAGCAACAAGGGCCAAGAGGTGGTCGAACGTAACTGGCAGGCCTTGGGCGCCACGTTGAGTGAGCTGACGGAAATCCCGCTGCGCCCACTCGACAGCAACAGCCCGATACGTCCACCGGTGGTTTCCGACGCTGCACCATATTTTGTCAAAACCGTTACCGCCGTGATGCTGGCCGGGCTGGGCGATACCCTGCCGGTTTCTGCATTCCCTCCGGACGGCACCTGGCCTGTAGGCACCACCCAATGGGAAAAACGCAATATCGCCGAGGAAGTACCGATCTGGCAGCCGGACCTGTGTACTCAGTGCAACCACTGCGTCGCCGCCTGTCCGCATTCAGCCATTCGTGCCAAGGTGGTTCCGCCCGAGGCCATGGAGTACGCCCCTGCCACACTGCAATCACTGGATGTAAAATCCCGTGATATGCGTGGCCAGAAATACGTATTGCAAGTCGCCCCAGAGGACTGTACCGGCTGTAACCTGTGCGTAGAGGTTTGTCCGGCGAAAGATCGCCAGAATCCGGAAATCAAGGCGATCAATATGGCATCCCGCCTCGATCATCTGGCAGGGGAAAAAGCCCATTACGACTTCTTCCTGCAACTGCCAGAGATCGACGCTTCGCAGTTGGAACGCATCGATATCCGCACCTCGCAGCTGATCTCTCCGCTGTTTGAATATTCGGGTGCCTGTTCAGGCTGTGGCGAAACGCCGTATATCAAGCTGCTGACCCAGCTGTATGGCGACCGATTGCTGATCGCCAACGCCACCGGCTGTTCTTCGATCTATGGCGGTAACCTACCCACCACGCCTTACACCACCAACGCCGACGGCCGTGGACCAGCTTGGGCAAACTCGCTGTTTGAGGATAATGCCGAATTTGGTCTGGGCTTCCGCCTGACGGTGGATCAGCACCGCCGCCGCGTATTGCGTCTGCTCGACACGTTGGCACCGCAATTACCCGCTCAGTTGGTGGCCTCATTGCAAGCAGACGAGATCGCTACCGGCCCGCGCCGCCAGCAGATCGCCGAATTACGTAGCCTGTTGGCTAACGTGGCAGGCAACGACGCTCGTCAACTAGCCGCCGATGCCGATTATCTGGTGGATAAGTCTATCTGGCTGATTGGCGGTGACGGCTGGGCTTACGATATCGGCTTCGGCGGTCTGGATCATGTACTGAGCCTGACGGAAAACGTCAACGTGCTGGTGCTGGATACGCAGTGCTACTCCAATACCGGCGGGCAGCAATCCAAGGCCACTCCGCTGGGGGCCGTGACCAAGTTTGGTGAGCACGGCAAGCGCAAGGCCCGTAAGGATCTAGGCGTCAGCATGATGATGTACGGCCATGTGTATGTTGCGCAGATCTCATTGGGTGCGCAGCTTAACCAGACGGTGAAAGCGATTCAGGAGGCAGAAGCCTACCCTGGCCCTTCCCTGATCATCGCCTACAGCCCTTGCGAGGAACACGGTTACGATCTGGCGCTCAGCCACGACCAGATGCGGCAGCTAACCGCAACCGGCTTTTGGCCGCTGTATCGCTTCGATCCTCGTCGTGCAGCGGAAGGCAAAGCCGCGTTGGCGCTGGACTCTCGGCCACCGAACAGTGAGCTGACGGCGACCTTGAACAAGGAACAGCGTTTCCGCCGCCTTAACACGCAGCAGCCTGAGGTTGCCGCCGCGTTGTATGAAGCAGCAGAAAAAGAACTGAAGGAGAAATACGATTTCCTTAGCTTGCTGGCTGGAAAGTCAGAGAAGGCAGGTTCAGAGTAACTCTGTTGAGGGCGCGGTTTCGCGCCCTTTTTTGCTCTGGTTCACTATGTACTGCATGCTGCGCCCATCCAAATGATCGTGGCCACCTGAACACTTACGAGCTGTTTTTTAAAATCAGTGAGCAAGTATATTCACACTCTAAGAGCCAGAAAAAGCGCTTTGCGGTTTCCCTTATGTAATCACACTGTTTTTGACGTGGAATGTCGAAGTGTCTTGGGAACATAACATGTAGATAACCATACTCCTCATCAAAGCAATCAACGAAATCGCTTCGGACCCCATTCCAATAGTTAACAACTCGACTTAACATTGGGCTATCAAATTCATACCAGCGATCGAACGTGTCGATTAACGTGCCCCAAACGACGTTTTCATCCTCAGACCAGGCCAAAATCTTAAAGCATCGTCGAAAATAGTAGATCGTGGCCTCCAAACTATCTGGATAGGGCTTACCGATATCTTTGAGGTATGCTGCAAAATAAGTTTGTACCTCTTCCCTGATTAAATCCTTGTCCAGCCCTAGCGAAGCCAATATCAGCAAATTGCTAGAAGGATCACCAGCCAACACCCTCTGTTCAGCCCAGTCAGTGAAGTCACGTAAGTTTTGAATGGTAAAATCAGGTCTCGTCTTTGCGAGGAGATCCTTTAAATCTGTTACGTTGCCAACCACAGTCTATCCCTGAATGGCTATGAACCCTGATCTGACATTACCACAGCTGAAACGAATAATGACCAAATCCTCCCAGAGAATGCTAAACTTGCCCGCTAAAAGTGTCATACCGCCGTAGCGCACCCAAATGAGAACGAGCACGATTTAAATGTCAGAAAATCAAACAATTAGCCAAAATTAGAACACGTCAGAGGTGAATTTATGGATATGGCTCAAACTGCCATTAACCATAATGAAATGATTCAATTTTCATATAAACAGTTTATATTGCGTGAGATGTGAAAGCACGGTCGGGATTTTTCCCGGCGATGAATCACTCCTTCTCTGCATCCTCACTAGGCGATAGCCCCTCGTCGCTCCCGAGTTTCACAGGATTCACTGCCTGTTCATCCGTCGGTGCTTGTTCCGGTACAAATTCCGGCTCTGGCTCGTCACTCGCGGGCATCTCGACGCGCAGATCAATACGTAATGTCGATTGGCGTACCATCGGGCATCTCGACAAAAATCGGCTGCTTATGCTTGTCCAGTTCGCCACTGTCCATCGCTTCGATGTTAGGAGCTGAGTAAGGGCCGGTATCATATGTCCGGTGATACATGCGGATCTCAATATCGCCGTCTGGCAATACTTTTACTCAACCCATACCAAAGCTCGTTTTTTGTCATCAACCGGGATTTCGATACCATCCCCATGACCGCCCCAGGCGCCATCGCCGCAGAAACCAAATACACCGGACACACGGTAACCCCCTTCACCCAGGCGCTCTGTCGTCACCCCTTGGCTACCGGTGACGGCGGCAAATATGAACCCGCTGGCATTGTGCATCGTGGTGAGTTCGTGATGACCAAAGAAGCCACGGATCGCATCGGTGTAGAAAATCTACACGCCATAATGCGTGGTTATGCTAATGGTGGCTTGGTTGGCAACGCGGTTACGGCTACTGCGCCGATTTATGGATTACGTATCTCTGATAATCCACAGTTAACCGTCAATGCGCCTGTGACCATTAATCAACAAGGAGGGGGGCAAATACAGCCCGTAAAAAATGACGCAGTTGCTAGAGCTTATCAGCAAGTTGTTGATGCATCGATTAGGGAGGGCATTGCAAGGGAGCTTAAACCAAGCGGGCAGATATGGGCGGTGCTGAATCGAAGATAATTTTCAAGATCGTGATGCGCTGAGATGCTTGGTGGTTACAAGTAGTGATAGGATGCTGCCACTTGTTATTTTTTGGGGCATGGAAGTGAAAAAAATTACTTTTTTATCTCTGTTATCACTATCGCTTATCGGGTGTGCTTCGCACAATCCTTCGTATCAGCGCGAAAAACAGGCAGAAAAACGTGTTGAGGAAAAAGAGAATTACAAAATATTAGAGATATCTTCACAAGGTGATTTCTCAGGAAAGCCAATAAACGGAGTTCAACTCAGAAAAGATATTGCAAAACGCAGCAAAAATGGTGAGTTGTCAGGATATATTGTTCACTCTGTCACATATGCACCTTATAATAATACATGGAGTAAAAAAGGATGGTTTGCAGGAACAGAGAATTATAAAAAAGGAAGTTACAACCTTAGAGGGTATTTTGTAATCCAAGGCGGACGGGATGGCACCGTCAAGAATGTTATTGGTTGGCATGGGTTCACCGTTGGTAATAATGTTACCACTAACCATGATAAATATGTGGGTTCCAATGCATTTGGAGTTACTGCTCATGTAGAGCGCCTGCGTTATAAGGGGGCAATCTTAGTTTTCGGAAACAATAGAATCAATCCTGATAGCGAGCTTGGCGTTGATGCTGATATAGAGGTGATCGGTGATCTACCCACAACCTTAAGCATGCGAGAATGCAAAATAGAATATTTAGCGAGAGTAACAGGATTAAGCAATAGTTTCGTTATTGGAGGAAGAGATCGGTCCCCCACGCTGGATAGTCCAGATGATATCAAAGGGGATATTGTGGCGTTCAATGCTGAATTAATCGCAGCAAGACTTGTAAATGCTAAAACAGGCGAAGTCTATCCTGCTAAATTGAAATGGGTGTTTAGAGAAATCTGATATTGTTGAGAAATGTTTAGGTTGTGTGTGGTCGATAAGTAGTATCACTATGTAGTGATATTCAGGCGCATTAGTGCGCCTGAATTATGTGCCACTCAGATGATTACAACTTCGCCACTTTAGAGGCTTTCACTCCAAGTCGCATAATGCCATCAAGCGTCATTTCCTTTAGATCGTCACCATGCACAACGAGATATCCAGCGCGTTCGGCAATTTCTTTGAAGGACTCAAAGCTCATGAAGTGCTCGCCTGGCAATCGGTAATAACACCGCGTATTTTTTCCAAAACGTGATCGTGTCGTTTATGGAAATATCCGGCAAGCGGAGACTAGTTAAGTCGAAACGCGAACCGGCTCGAGTTTGGTTTTGCATTACGTTTCACTCACTATCTGGTAGCATGTAACTGTTTGTTACTTATTGACGGGAAGGGATGAAATGAAAAAGATTTTTGCTGCCGGATTGGTGGCTTTTCTGCTTGCTGGGTGCGCAACATCAGGTAATACACTACTGCAAAATGAAACGGAAACCAGTGTTCAAAACAAGATTAAAGATGGCGTAACTACCAAAGCCCAAATAAAAGGGATGTTCGGTTCTCCAGACACCGTCAGCTTTACTGATGGCGGGAAGGAAATTTGGAAGTATGTACATGTAAAAGTGAAGATGAACGGTTCTACGTTCATACCGATCTACGGCTTGTTCCATAATGGTGCTAGCGGCACGAAGAAAGAGTTGACCCTGCTTTTCGTTGGCGATGTAGTTGAAAAATACACCATGTCTGAGTCAGCGGTTGAAACAAAATCAGGTTGGGCAGACTAAAACACAGTCATGTCACCGCTGTCATCAATCTGAACCCACCTCCCGGTGGGTTTTTGCTTTCTGGCTAGTGTAATCCCATAGCCAAGCGTCGCGTCTAACGAGAAACAACATTAACCAACCCACTTCGGTGGTTTTTTTTATGCCTGGAGAAAACATGGCAGTAGAAATTTTCACCTGATGTACTCAGGGTCAACCGGAGGGCAGCTATAACCAGCGAGTACGTACCGCGCAATTCGGCGATAGCTATAAGCAGGTAGCCGGTGACGGCCTTCACCCCGAAACCCAGACGTGGCCCTTATCATTCACCGGCCAAAAGGCCGAGATGAGCCCGCTGCTGGACTTTGTCCGCTCCCACACCACGAAGTCATTCGCCTGGGTGCCACCGCACGGAGTCAAGGGGCTATAACGAGTGGTGGCTGACTCTACACGGTCAATCCCTGTAGGCGGCACGGTGATTACCGTGGTTGTGACATTTGAGCAGGCATTCGCACCGTAGGAGGTCGCGTGGCAATTACTAACGACGTGCAAAAGCTGGAGCCGGGAACCGCACGCTCGCACTACTGGCTCCCGCGCAGGAAGCTCTACGGGCGCAGCGCTCGGTAACAGCATTGCACCACAAGACAGATATTACCTTTCACCACCGTGAATATGGAAAAACTGAAACGCAGCGGCTACATTTCGTTTTTACGCCACGACCGGCCAAAGAACAGCAAAAAGCATACTATTCGCTGTCGTCTATCGGTGCGCGCTGGAACGCCCCTGTAAAACGCGCTGGTATTCGGCGTCGTAATCCGTACCATACGCGACATACTTTCGCGTGCTGGCTGTTATCGGCCGGTGCCAACCCGTCCTTCATCGCGGATCAGATGGGACACGACAATGCACAAATGGTCTACGAGATATACGGAAAGTGGATCGGAGAGATGAACGGGGAGCAAGTGAACATGCTTAATGACAGGCTGGCTATCTAGAATATTTTGCCTCAATTTTGCCCCTTTTGATGTTTCACGGAAAACAAAATGCAAGAAAATCAATCAATTAGACCTAAAGAGCAGTACAACCTCAACAAACTGCAAAAACGCCTGCGCCGCAACGTGGGTGAAGCTATCGCCGCCTACAACATGATTGAGGAAGGCGATCGCATCATGGTTTGCCTGTCCGGCGGGAAAGACAGCTACACCATGCTGGAGATCCTGCGCAATCTGCAAAAAAGCGCTCCGGTGAACTTCTCACTGGTCGCGGTGAATCTCGATCAGAAACAGCCCGGCTTCCCCGAGCACATCCTGCCAGCCTATCTGGAAAGCCTGGGGGTGGAATATAAGATCGTGGAAGAAAACACCTACAGCATCGTGAAGGATAAGATCCCGGAAGGCAAAACCACCTGCTCCCTGTGCTCACGCCTGCGCCGCGGTATCCTTTACCGTACTGCCACCGAGCTGGGTGCCACCAAGATTGCCCTTGGCCACCATCGTGACGATATCCTGCAAACGCTGTTCCTCAACATGTTCTACGGTGGCAAGCTGAAAGGTATGCCACCCAAGTTGATGAGCGACGATGGTAAACACGTGGTGATCCGCCCGCTGGCCTATTGCCGCGAGAAAGACATCGAGCGTTTCTCGGTAGCGAAAGAATTCCCGATTATCCCGTGCAACCTGTGTGGCTCACAGCCAAACCTGCAACGCCAGGTGATTGGCGATATGCTGCGCGACTGGGACAAACGCTACCCAGGCCGCATCGAAACCATGTTCAGCGCCATGCAGAACGTAGTGCCTTCGCACCTGTGCGATACCGAACTGTTTGACTTCAAAGGTATTCATCACGGCAGCGAAGTTGTCGATGGTGGCGATTTGGCGTTTGACCGTGAAGATATTCCATTGCAACCGGTGGGTTGGCAGCCGGAAGACTCGGATGACAACGGCTCGCCCGCGTTTGAACGCCTGAACGTGCTGGAAATCAAATAGTCCCTCTCTCCGCCTGTGCCCGCAGGCGGAGGTTTTTTCCCCGCTTTATTTTAGATCCTGTTCACAATTCACGCATAAAGTGCCTGACAGTGCGGCCCTTACCTTATACTGTTTATTTATACAGCATAAGGAGACCAACGATGAATATCACCCCCTGCCTTTCCCACGTCTCGCTGGGAACCAACAATTTCGATGCCGCCGCACAGTTTTACGACCAGGTTCTCGGTGCGTTAGGCTGCCGACGCGTGCTGGAACACCCTGGCGTTATCGGCTATGGCCGTGACTATCCCGAATTTTGGTTGCAATTGCCGATAGACGGCAAACCCGCAGGCACCGCAAACGGTGTGCATGTTGGCTTCTTTGCCACCAGCAAGCAGCAGGTTGATGAGTTTTATCAGCAGGCGGTCGCCGCTGGGGCACAAGGAGACGGTGCTCCGGGCTCACGGCCACATTACGGTGCCGCCTATTACGGCTGTTTCGTCCGCGATCTGGATGGCCACAAGATAGAAGCCAGCTTCTGGGACGAAAGCGCGGCTTAGCCTAATCGAGGCGGCGTGTTGTTAATTGGGCGATCTTGGACGGCATGTTGCTAAGTGGGCGCAGCATGCAGCGCCCCTACGGAGTGAGCCGGTTGTTTGGGATTCGCCAAAGGGAAAAAAGCATAAAAAAATGCCGGTGATTAAACCGGCATCGTATTGAATTAAATGTGCTATGCAATAATTCTAAAAATAAGTAAATAAAACAATTATGGAGCGCAACGCCCATCGCTTGACGTTGCATTCACCTGCAAGAGCAAGAATGCCGTAGTTCGCGTAGGCAAATGTTGATACTGCTCAACTTTACTCGCGTTTTCGCCACTATTTGTCGTTATAGCCAGCGGCTCCGTCTCAGCCACCAGGCAACCCCCCCGACCAATGCCACCAACATGAAGCAGAAAGAGGCAAACGCCAGTGGGCTGCCGCTGCCTGGGATCCCCCCCAGATTGACTCCGAACAGCCCGGTCAAGAAAGTGGTTGGCAGGAAGACCATCGCCATCAGCGACATGGTGTAAGTACGGCGGTTCATGGCGTCAGCCATCACGGTAGTGATCTCATCGGACAGGATCGCCGTGCGGGCAATGCTGCCATCCAGGTCATCTAATCCGCGCCCCAAGCGATCGGCAATGTCCTGCATGCGGCGGCGTTCATCGTCATTCATCCACGGCAGGCGGTCACTCGCTAAACGCGAAAACACATCGCGCTGCGGGGCCATGTAGCGGCGTAATACAATCAACTGTTTGCGGATTAGCGCCAACTGACCACGCTCAGGGGTTTGCTGTTCCAATAACGCATCTTCCAGATCGATGATCTTGTCGTGCAGATCTTCAATGAATTCACTGGTGTGGTCGGTGAGCGCATCAGCGATTTCTACCAGCCAGTTACCGCTATTAATCGGACCTTGGCCATTGCGCAATTCATTAACCACCTCGTCGATCGAGTAGACCTTGCGATGGCGGGTGGAGATAATCATCTTATCGGTGATATAGACGCGGAACGTCACCAGTTGATCGGGCCGTGAGTCCGTATTGAAATTGATACCGCGTAGCGTGATCAGCGTTCCGTCGCCCAATCGGGTGACGCGTGGCCGGGTGCTTTCCCCCGCCAGCGCTTGTCTTACCAGATCTGGCAGCAGCGGCGTGTTGGCAATCCACTCGGCGCTGGCCGGATGGGCATAGTCCAGGTGCAGCCAGCATGGCTCCTCGCTGGTGATCTTATCGTCATCCTCAATTGACGTGGTGCCACCCTTGCCGTCGAGTTGATAGGCATAGACCGCGTCGGGCACCTGCAGTTCGCGCCCCTCAATGACATCCATTCAAAACCCTCATTATTTTGCCGTTGATACAGAGTCTAGCGTTATTGCCTTAGGGATCAAAGTGGCAACGCCGCAACGGGATCTGAAAGTAAAAAGCCCCCGTGTTGGCGAGGGCTTGGGGAAGGCGTCAGTACTCTGAACATCAATGTTTCAGAATATACATTTCCTGGCTGTAGGCGACATCTTCAGGGTTAGTGATTGGGTAGCCCTTCACCCAAGGTTTGATCAGACGCCCGTTGGTATATTGATAGATCGGGGCGATTGGGGCCTCGGCCGCAATCATCTGCTCGGCCTTGTTATAATCGGCGGTTAACGCCGTTGGATTTGTCTCGCGACTGGCGTCGGCCAACAGACGGTCGTATTGCGGGCTGTTAAATTTGGCGATATTCCCGCTGTGTGAAGAGGTCAGCAGCGACAGGAAGGTCGAGGCCTCGTTGTAATCCCCCACCCAGGAGGCACGAACCACGTCGAAATTGCCGGTGTTACGGCTGTCGATATAGGTTTTCCACTCCTGATTTTGCAGTTTAACGTCAACGCCCAAGGTTTGCTTCCACATTGACGCCACGGCAATGGCAATCTTTTGGTGGCTCTCTGAAGTGTTATACAGCAGAGTCAATTTCAGGGGATGGTTCGGGCCATAACCCGCTGCTTGCATCAGCGCCTTGGCTTGCTCGTTCAACTCTTCCTGGGACTGTTGCTGCAGCAGGCTGGTTTCCGGCTTAAAGCCCGCAGTGACATCCGGCGTGAAGTGGTAGGCCGGTTTCTCGCCGGTGCCCAACACTTTCTCGGCAATGATCTTGCGATCGATAGCGTAAGACAAGGCTTTGCGCACCCGCACGTCGCTGGTTGGCGCACGCTGGGTATTGAACGCGTAGTAATAAGTGCCGAGTTGGTCCGGTGTGTAGACCTGGTCCGGGATATCCTTTAACAGCTTTTGGTACATGTTTTTCGGGAAGGATTCGGTAATATCGATATCACCAGCCTGATAACGCTTGGTGGCGTTAGATTCCTGGTTAATTGGTACAAAGGTCACCTTGGTCAACACCGTGTGTTTATGATCCCAATAATGGTTGTTCGGCACCAGTACCAGTTTCTCGTTAACCACTCGCTGTTGCAGTTTGAATGCGCCGTTGCCTACCAGATTGCCCACTTTGGTCCAGTCATTGCCGTATTGCTCAACCACGGCTTTTGGTACCGGGAACAGGCTGAAATTCGCCGTCAGGCTGACAAAATAGGGCACCGGTTTGTTCAGTTGTACTTTTAACGTGTGGTCATCCACCGCCACTACGCCAAGCTTATCGATGGGCAGCTTACCGGCGATAATCTCTTCGGCATTCTGGATCCCGGCTAGCTGAGCAAACCAGGCAAACGGCGACAGGCTTTTCGGATCGACCAGCCGCTGCCAGCTATAAACGAAGTCTTTCGCCGTGACAGGGTCACCGTTGGACCAGCGGGCATCTTTGCGTAGCGTGAAGATATAGGTCTGGTTATCCGAGGTCTGCCAGCGCGTGGCGACACCGGGGATCACTTTGCCATGCGCGTCCTGATTCACCAGCCCTTCAAACAGATCGCGTGCCACCTGCGCTTCTGGCAGGCCCACTGCTTTAATCGGATCGAGCGACGCCGGCTCATCTTTGATGTGCCGCACGATCTCCTGTTTCTCCGCCAGAGCGGTACCTGGGGGAACCTGAGCTGCCATAGCACCACTAATACCCGCGCTGATGGTGACCGCGCAAAGCGTTAAACGAAAACTCGCCAGAATTTTTCTTCTCGTCATGTTAGATATGCCCCAGTTAACCCCATGAATTTTTTATCATATAGCACAAAGATGCACTCCACCTATAGCCACGCGTAACAAGAATGTAAAAAGTGGATGTTTGATCCAAAAAAAAGCCCGCAGCCAGTATCGGCAATGCGGGCTGTTTGCTTAGGCAGGATCAGTCGTAAAGATGAATACTGGCGATCTTATAGCTGAACTCTTCCCCTTCTTCTTCATCGAAGATGGTGAAATAGCCTTTCTCTACCAGCGGGTTGAGCTGGATATCGGTCTTTTGCAACTGGCGTGATTCGGCGTCGTCAAAACCATAGTCGAGGAAGAACTCCCCTTTCTGATGATCCACGTGCAGGGTGAACGGATAGTTTGATTCGTCCCCACGCCCATCGTCATTTTTCACTACGCCAAACCACTCACCCTGACGGATCTGGTTTTCTGCATCCACGCCGCACAGTAGGGTGATGGTGTCTTTTTCGTTTTCGCTGTAACGCGCGACAATTCTGGCAACTGGCATGTTAAATCCTCTTTATCGTTAGCACTCTGCCGATAGTATAACAATAGACATCACTTTATTCGCTTAACAGACTGGGAAAGATGAGCGAAAGCGTAATACACTCAATAACATCGCAATTATTTCTGACTTTGGCTTAAAGGGAAACTCCATGACCCAACACAGACCGCGCAGTGAGCGTGGCCAGCTGGCAGTTGCAGGTGAAACTTACGGTAAATCGATGTTAGGCGCCCCGCTGCTGTATTTCCCGGCGGCCAGAAGCGGCCCGGATACCGGGTTGGTGATTGCAGGTACCCACGGGGACGAAACTGCAGCAGTGGTGACGTTATCCTGCGCATTACGCAGTATTGCCCCGGCCCAACTGCGCCACCATGTGATCCTGGCGGTCAATCCGGATGGTTGCCAGCTTGGGTTGCGCTCCAATGCCAACGGCGTCGATCTGAACCGCAATTTCCCGGCGGCCAACTGGCGCTCTGGCGATACGGTCTACCGTTGGAACAGTGCTGCGGAGGCTCGTGACGTGCGGCTCTCCACCGGCGGCAGGCCCGGCTCCGAACCGGAAACCCAGGGATTGTGTCATTTGATCCATCGCCTGAAGCCACGCTGGGTGGTGTCCTTCCATGAGCCATTGGCCTGTATAGAAGATCCGGATAGCTCCGCGCTGGGCGTTTGGCTGGCGCATAAGTTTGCCCTGCCGCTGGTGACCAGCGTAGGCTATGAAACGCCGGGTTCATTCGGCAGCTGGTGTGCAGACTTGTCCTTGCCCTGCATCACCGCCGAGTTCCCGCCTATCTCAGCCGACGCCGCCAGTGAAAACTACCTTGCCGCCATGGTCGAGTTGCTGACCTACGCTGACTAGCGTGAAAGCTCAATAGCTCCGCACTCAAAGGCCAAACCTGGCACTACGTCTTTTGCCAGCCAGGTTGGGCCATCCAGATCCACAAAACGTGCGCCAGGCACCAACGGCAGCGCTGCAGTAATGGCTCTTGAGGTGCAGAGCATACAGCCGAGCATGATCTCGAAGCCCTGCGCGCGCGCCTGTGCGGCAAGCTGCAATCCCTCGGTCAGCCCACCCGTTTTATCCAGCTTGATATTGACCATCTGATAGCGCCCCGCCAACCGAGGCAGATCGCCGCTGGTGTGGCAGCTCTCGTCGGCGCAAATCGGTAATGGATGGATGAAGTTTTCCAGGGCGCTGTCGTCGCTGGCCGGTAAGGGCTGCTCCAGCATCGCCACGCCTAAATCCGCCAGCAGTTGGCAACGCGATGCCAAGCCTTCCGCCTGCCAGGATTCATTGGCATCAACGATCAACGTCATCTGCGGCACCGCCGTGCGGATCGCCACCAGCCTTTCGCTGATCAGGTGATCGTCGAGCTTGATTTTCAGCAGCGTCGCGCCCTGTTGTTCCAGCTCTTTAGCGGCAAACGCCATCGCTTCCGGCGAGCCGATGCTGAGCGTTTGCGCCATCACTACCCGTTCCGGTGCGGTAACGCCGCTCAATTGCCACAGATCTTTGCCAGCAAGGCGGCATTCCAAATCCCACAGTGCAGAATCGACTGCGTTACGAGCCGCCCCTGCGGGCATCAGGCGTTGCAACTCCTGCCGGGTCACCCCTTGCGCGATGGCCGTGGACACTTCGGCCAACTGCTCCATCACTGAGGTTTCGCTCTCGCCATAGCGCGGATAAGGGGTGCATTCACCGACACCGCGCATACCCTGCTGTTCAATCTCTACCACCACGACTTTGGCTTCGGTCCGGCTACCGCGTGCGATCACAAAGGCGGTGTGCAATGGCCAGGCTTCAGGGTAAAAACGCATGCTTCTCATAACGGCTCCCGAGCGAAAAAAGCACATAAAGTCAGTCCACTATACCTGCAGTTTATAAACTTTATCTATCCAAGGTGCGATTGTTGCCTTAAACTGCTTCGAGATTGTGAACCCGGTGTTAATCGGCTTCACATCTTTGTATAAACATCGTTGAAAGGAACCGAGCAATGACTCAGACCGTACATTTTCAAGGCAACCCTGTCACTGTAGCAGGCAAACTGCCACAGCAGGGCGAGCAGGCAAAAAGCTTTACCCTGGTTGCCAAAGACCTGTCAGACGTTGCACTGAGCAGCTTCGTGGGTAAACGCAAAGTCCTGAACATCTTCCCAAGCATTGATACCGGCGTCTGTGCCGCATCGGTGCGTAAATTCAACCAGTTGGCGAGTGGCCTGGATAACACCATGGTCCTGTGTATCTCTTCCGACCTGCCGTTCGCCCAGTCTCGCTTCTGCGGTGCAGAAGGCCTGAACAACGTGGTTACCCTGTCTACCCTGCGCGGCGGTGATTTCAAGCATGCATATGGTGTAGAGATCGCCGAAGGTCCATTGGCTGGTCTGACCGCGCGCGCCGTGGTGGTGCTGGATGGCCAGGACAACGTGCTGTATAGCGAGCTGGTAAACGAAATTACCACCGAGCCAAACTATGATGCAGCGCTTGCCGCGCTGAAATAAGCCTGTAGATAGCAAAAAGCCCGGTTTTTAAGCCGGGCTTTTTTATGCCTGAAAATGAGGGACTGTTATTCTTCGCTGTCGTCGGTGAGCTTGCGATTGCTCAGCCCGTATTCCCGCAGCTTATTGGCAATTGCCGTATGTGAGACGCCCAAACGCTTGGCCAGTTTGCGGGTGCTGGGATAAGTGCGATACAGACGAGTCAGCACCGAGCGTTCAAAACGCTTGCTGATATCATCCAGCGAGCCTTCCATCACTTCATCCCCTAACGCTATCTCCACCTCAAAATCCGGCAGAATGATATCTTGCGGGCGCAGCTCGTAGCCGTCCGTTTGAGTCAGGGCACGATAGATGGCGTTCTTCAGCTGTCGCACGTTGCCAGGCCAGCCGTACTTGCACAGGAAGCTACTGAGATCGTTGGCCAGTTTCGGCCTGGCGACCCCTTGTTCATCGGCAAAGCGCGCCACAAACAGCTCGGTGAGTGGCATGATATCCTGCGGGCGTTCGCGCAGCGGCGGAATGGTGATGGTCAGCACGTTCAAACGGTAATAGAGATCTTCACGGAATTCACCGCGCTGCACCAGTTCGGTCAGGTTTTTCTGCGTGGCGCAGATCACCCGCACGTCCACATGCACCTCATGCTCTTCCCCTACCCGGCGGAACGTACCGTCGTTGAGGAAACGCAGCAGTTTGGTTTGCATGCGTGGCGACATCTCGCCAATCTCATCCAGCAATACCGAGCCACCGTTGGCCTGCTCAAAGAAGCCCTTCTTGCCTTCCAACGCATTCGGATAAGCACCCGGCGCATGGCCAAACAGTTCGCTCTCTACCACATCGTCCGGCAAGGCGGCACAGTTCAGCGCCAGGAACGGCTGTTTACCACGTGGGCTGCGCAGGTGGCAGGCCCGTGCCAGAATATCTTTCCCCGTGCCGGTATCGCCCACAATCAGCAATGGGGCATCCAGCATGGCCAGTTTACGCGCCTGCTCCAGCACGTGGCGCATTTTCGGGCTGACGGCGACAATATGGTCAAACTCAGTATCGTCATTCACCGACAGGTTCTGCAGCTGGCGGCCCATGCGGGCAGTGGATTTGAGCATTACCACGGCGCCCACGGGAGCATTCTGCTGTTGCTCATCTTCCAGATAGATCGGGGTGATATCCATCAGGAAATCCTGGCTGCGGATCACCACCCGCTCGGAATGCGGCTTAGTGTCTTCACTCTCCAGCCAGCGGCTGAAGTTATAGCCGCCAATCAGTTGGCTCGCCGTTTGATTGCGGATCTTGTCTTCGCTGAAGTTGAACAGCGTCTGAGCCGCCGGGTTAGTCAGCTCCACCTTGCCTTTCATATCGATGGAGAACACCGGTTCCGGCATCGATTCCAGCAACGCACGTAACGCACGGTGTTCACGTTCGGAAGGCATAAAGTTAACGGTGCGTACATCGGTCACACCGCTGATGCGCCGGATCTCCGCCATCAGTGCGCGGAAGGTATCAAAATCCAGCTGGGAAAAATTGAGGTAAATACGACCGATAGGATCAATTTCGATGCCGCGCAGGTCGATACCGCGCGATACCAAAAGATCGAGTAATTCTCGAGTGAGACCGAGACGGTCTTCGCAAAATACTTCCAAACGCATCAGTATTGGCCTTATCTCTGCAGGTGCGGGGATGTCTGGAGATGATGATAACCTCTCCCCCCGGAAGGAAGAAGCGATCTGTCAGCAAAAGTTGACAGAGCTCCAGTTTATCACTGCTATTAGCGGTTTTAAACGCCAGCCAATAACACCATCGGCGTAATTTTAGCTTATTTCTAGAGAGTTATCATATTCAGCATTATTTTGGCAGCGGATTATCATGCGCTCACAGGGGGATGTTCTTTCGTCAATCTGTGGTTACAAACTGAGAAAAGAGCCCTCTCCGGTTACAAATGATAGTAATTCTCGTCTGAGTATTTTATAGTTGCGCTGCGTAACTATAAAGAAAGAGAGATGACCATGCTTAGAAAGCATTCACTGGCAGCATTTTGCTGCACCACGCTGTTGTTGAGCGCCCCAACTCAAGCGCTCGACCTATCCTACAAGGCGCCGGAGCCCAGCATTAAAGCCGCCCCCGCCCCCAAAGCCGTGCCTGGGCCCGCGGAAAAAACCGCCAAGGCACCAGTGGTCTGGTCAGAATCAGAAGATAAGACCGGCTTCAGTGCCAATCTTGAATGCGACCATCCCAGCTGCAGCCGCCCACGCGACAAATCGTATTCGATGCTTAATCGCCCTGTGAAAAAAACCGATCGCCTGCGCCAGTCCGATCCCTACTCCACCAATCAGGATCCCGATTACAGCGTAAACATGGGTTATAAGTGGTAATGATGCTTTAAGAATCTCTGATAGAAGACGTGCTTAGCCACAACATCATGGCTGACGAAACGACCAGGATTACCCAAAAGAGCAAGCCCCCTCACTGTATGAGAGGGTTGGAGTGAGGGGTAATTAATTGAGCGGTGCCTGGCTGGTTTCCTTGATGTACAGGAAGGCAAACAGCGAAAAAACACAGCCAGCAATCACGTAAAACGCCGGGGCCGTGGTATTACCGGTTAGTTTGATCAGATAGGAAGCCACCGATAATGAGAAACCACCAAAGATCCCCACGGCAACGCTATAAACCAGCGATAACCCGGTGGTTCTTACCCGCCTTGGGAATATTTCCGGCAAAATGGTGATGGACGGCGACGCACCGATAATATTGATAATGCTCAGCACAATCATCACCGCAAACAACATTTCAATGCTGGGATGGGTGCTGAGTAAATAAAAGGCCGGATAAATCAGCACAATAATCGCTATTCTCGCCGAGGAAATCAACCGGACCCTGCCCACTTTATCTGACCACATTCCCGCTAGCGGCCCACCAATCAGCGTAATCAAACCGGCGATAGCACCGATTAACATGCTATAGCTGGTATCCAGTTTTAGTATGCTGATGGCGTAGTTGGGAATATAAAACATGATGATCATATGTGGGATGGTTCCCCCCATCGTCAGCAAAATTCCCGCCAAGGTTTCTTTATAATAGGTAGTTATCACTTCCAGCAAGGGTATTTTGCTAACGCTTTCGGTGGCCGTTGGTAAAGTGTGAGTGGCGGTTTCTTCCAACTTAAAGCGAATATACAGCCCGACCGGAACAATCACGATGCCAAACAGGAACGGGATACGCCAACCCCAAGCTGCCACACTCGCCTCTGGCATGCAATTTACCAGGATCACCAACGTCATGGCGGCAAATACGTTGCCCGCTCCTTGGCTCGCTACCTGCCATCCCCCGTAAAACCCGCGATTATGGGGTTTAGCATACTCCACCAGCAGGGTCGTTGATGCGCCTAACTCACCGCCTGCGGAGAAGCCTTGCATCAGCCTGGCCAGGGTAATAATGATCGGGGCCGCAGTCCCGATGCTTTCATATGACGGGGTGATACCAATCGTCAGTGTACTGAGCCCCATCAGCAGGAACGTCAGCGTCATGGCGGGCTTGCGCCCTTTTTTATCGGCATAATGGCCGATGACCAGCGCCCCCAGCGGCCTGGCAAGATAACCCATCCCAAAGATCAGGAAGGTCATCGTCATGCTCACCAAAGGGTCTGTCGCGGGGAAATAAGCTTTTGCTATATAGGTCGCAAAAAATGCGTAAAGCACCAGATCAAAAAACTCTAAGCCATTGCCTAACGTGGTAGCCACAATGGCCCTAGCCGGGGACTTTCTTTCCTTGACGCTATCCATGGCCTGTCCTTAATTTAATTTGCAGGGGCGCCGCATGCTTCGCCCGTACAGATAATCTATGTTATGCCAGGATCGAACATTTTCGACCCTGACAAATTCAAGAGCATCACCAACTTATTAAAGACCGCGGTTTATTCCTTCAGGAATTCCTGCGTCAACGCAGACCAATAGGCGATCCCTCTGAGTATGATTTCATCATTAAAATCATAGCCGGGATTGTGTACCATGCAGCTATTTCCCCCCTGGCCGTTACCTAATAATAAATAACTGCCCGGGCACTGGTTCAGCATAAAGGCAAAATCTTCGCTGCCCATCAACGGTTCCGGGATATCAATGACCTGCTGAGGATGGCTATCACCCATTAAATTTTGCGCTACCTGCTTGGCAAAACGGGTCATCTCCGGTTGGTTGACCAACACGGGATAGGTGTGATCATAGTCAATATCGATCCTGGCACCATATGAGGCCGCCTGGGCCGCCACTAACATCTTGATGCGCTCTTCCAACAACTCCCTGACTTGCGGATCCAACGCGCGCACGCTTAACTTTAATACCGCTGAGTCAGCGATGACATTACTGGCCATGCCTGACTGGAATGAACCTACGGTAATCACACCCGGTTCTTGCGCCCCCAGATTACGCGCGACGATCGTCTGCAATGCCATCACAATACTGGCCCCGACGACCACGGCATCAACGGTGCCCTTCGGCATCGCGCCATGTCCCCCTTTGCCGTGAATGGTGATGGTGACCGTATCACTGGAGGCCATAAACGCCCCCTCGCCAAAGACAAATTGCCCCTGCGGGAAGCCCGGCATGTTGTGCATGGCAAAAACGGCATCACAGGGGAAGCGTTTAAACAGGCCGTCGTCGATCATCTTCTGGGCACCGGCCAACCCCTCTTCTGCGGGTTGAAAAATGAGGTGCAAGGTGCCATCGAAACAGGCGTGATCGGCCAGATAATGTGCCGCGCCAAGCAGCATCGCGGTGTGGCCGTCATGCCCGCAGGCATGCATGATGCCTTCGTGCTGGCTGCTGTAAGGGAGTTGCGTATTTTCCAGGATCGGCAAGGCATCCATATCTGCCCGAATGCCTAACGTGCGGGGGCTGTTGCCTCTTTTCAACGTCCCAACCAGGCCGGTGATACCGAGCCCTCGTGTCACCTGATACCCCCACTCCTCAAGCTTTCTCGCTACCAGATCGGCGGTTTGTCGTTCCTCGAATCCCAGTTCAGGGTACTGATGAATATGTCGACGGAGGGTTTGGCTTTCGTCGGCATAGGGTTGGAAGGTCTCTAAGTTCGGCTCACGGTGCGGCATGTTCATTACCTCCTGTCCTTGGGATTGATGTCTTGGTGCTAAAGCGGCGAGCTAATATCGCGGATCTTCCGCTGGCGCAGTCAGATATTCAGATTGATTGTTGGTCAAATATACCGTCTTCCTTGTCGCTGTCCGTGGGATTTTTCGTGACCAAGACCGCAAAACAAACACTTTATTAACTTATAATTAACAATTAATGGGTATTACAGAGGTGTACAAAAAGAAGGGAGTTTTTGGCGGTGCAGCCATAAGGCTGCGTCTGATTGACGCAGCCTGGAGAAGTCAGACTTTGCTTTGACCTTTTTTCATGGTGTCTTTCAACTGGTTAATCAATTGACCACGGAAATCACCCAGTTTTGGCTTATCGCCTTCTAACCAAGGTAACGGGCGGCACAGTTCCATCGCCTTGATGCCCAACCGCGCCGTCAACAAACCGGCCCCTATCCCCTGTGCGGCCCGCGCAGACAACCGCGCCGCAATATCCTGCGACATCCAATCCATGCCCACTTCCCGCACCAGTTCGGAAGCGCCGGCAAAGGCGATATTCAGCAACACCAGGCGGAACAGACGGATACGGCTGAAATAGCCCAGTTCGATGCCATACAGGGCCGCAATCCGGTTAATCAGGCGGATATTGCGCCAGGCGATAAAGGCCATGTCCACCAAGGCCAACGGACTGACGGCAATCATCAGCGTCGACTCTGCCGCCGAGCGGCTGATTTCGCGCCGCGCCTGATTATCCAGCACCGGCTGCACCAGCTTGGCATACAGCGCAACCACTTCACGGTCGTTCTGGGTTTCATGTAATGAAGCCTGCCAGCGTTGCAATGCGGGGTGCCCTTGATCCAACCCGGCCTGACGCGCCAGCTTTTCACAAAACTCGCGCCCTCTTCCCAGGCCGTGACTGTGCAGCAGTTCCCGAGCTTCGTCACGCTCTTCTGCTCGTTGGCGTAGGCGGTATAGCCTGCGCCATTCCCCCACCACCGAACCGATACCAGCGAAGACGATCAATCCACCGGCAATCCCGCCACCCAGCGCGATCCAATCCTGTTGCACCCAGGAGGTATGTACCCACTGGACACCTTGAGCCACCACGCTGACGCCAAACAGCATCAGTCCAGCGTTAACCATTTTACGCCACAGGCTGCGCTTGGGTTTCAACGCGGCGTTAACGATACCTTCCGCGCGCCCTTCCTCTTCTTCCTGCTCCATCTCTGGCGCTGCCGGATAGAATTTCTCGGCCTGCTGTTCGTCAAATTCCAAGCCTGCGCGCAACACCGGTTCCTGTGGCGGCTGCAACGGCTCGGCAAAATCGATACGCGGTTTTAACGGCTCGCTCATCGTAATTTATCTCCCAATAAAAATTCCATCACCGCGTCCAGACGGATATGCGGTAACGGACTGTCAACGCTCATCATGCGTGGGCGGAACTGGTCAAAATGGAACCCTTGTTGCTGCCAGAACGCCGGGCCAGGCAGGCGCGCAGGCACTTCGCCAGGGAAGACCGTCAGCGGTGCGCCATCGTCCAGACGGTGGCCTTTCAATGCCGGGATCGGCTGCCCATGATGATCGACAATGCCGCTTTCGGTCGCCTGTACCGAAGCCAGGCCGACGCAGTCCATGCTGATGCCTTCAAACGCAGCGTTCTGCCAGGCTTCCTGCACCAGTTGCTGTAACAGCGAAACCAGATTGGCGTGCTGATCGGCGGTGATATGGTCCGCCTTGGTTGCCGCAAACATCAGTTTGTCGATGGTCGGTGAAAACAGGCGGCGGAACAGCGTGCGCTTGCCGTAGTGGAAGCTTTGCATCAACTGGGTCAGCGCCAAACGCATATCATTAAACGCCTGCGGCCCGCTGTTGAGCGGTTGCAGGCAGTCCACCAGCACGATCTGGCGATCGAAACGCACAAAGTGCTCTTTATAAAACGCCTTGACGATCGACTGGCAATAATAGTTAAAACGGGCGCGCAACATGCCCGCATTGGTATGTTTGTCCGCCTGTGCCAGGCGCGATTCCCCTGCCGCATCAACGTTCGGCCACGGGAAAAACTGCAGCGCAGGCGCACCGGCCATATCACCAGGCAGCACAAAGCGCCCAGGTTGAATAAAGTGCAACCCTTCAGCCTTACAGCGCAGCAGGTAGTCGGTATAAGCCTGGGCGATCGCCGCCAGCTTGTTTTCATCCGCCGGGGCCAACGGATCGAGATCTTTGCACAATGCTAGCCAAGGCTCGGCCCAGCGCGCACGGTCGCCCTGCAACAACCCAGCCATCTGACGTGACCAGGCCAGGTAGTCCTGTTCCAGCATCGGCAAATCCAGCAGCCATTCGCCCGGATAGTCGACGATCTCCAGATACAGCGTGGAAGTTTCTTTAAAATGGCGCAGCAGTGAATCATTGGAACGGTAGCGCAGCGCCAAGCGGATTTCGCTGACGCCACGGGTTGGCGTTGGCCAGCTTGGCGGATTGCCATACAGCTGCGCCAGGCCTTCGTCGTAGGTGAAACGTTGGATACCGAGGTCGCGTTGAGGAATGCGTTTCACCCCCAACAGCCTTTCTTCCCGCACAGGGGAAAACAGCGGCATACGCGCGCCGCTGTGAACATGGAGTAACTGATTCACCAATCCGGTGATAAACGCCGTCTTACCGCTGCGGCTCAAGCCGGTGACTGCCAGCCGCAGATGACGATCCATCCCGCGATTGACCAGCGAAGTTAACTCATTTTGCAGTCGTTTCATTGTTCTCCTTGGCATAGCGCCCGAACGCCTTGTTCAGCCCTTTGCGAACCAGCGGTTCCAGCAACAGGGCCAACACGTAACGCAGCGGTTTGCGGCTGACGGTTTTCAGCAACCACGCGGTTGCCCCCGCCGGGCCATAACTCATTAGCGCTATGATGATGACTTTCGACAAGGTCTTCAACAATGCACCTACTCCCCATTTTGGTGAAGCAGTTTTTGGGGCATTAATCGCATAGGTTTTGCTCATGGTTGCGGCCCTCTGGCAAATGTTGGGGAAAAAGTCGGTGCAATGACTGACCTGCGGCGTACGCAGGCCCGTGCATCGTTAAGAGAGGTTACAGTTGGCGAAAGCGGCTCTGCACGCCAAAGGTGTCAGACGTGACGTAGCGCTCGACCTTGCGCAACTGCTGCTCCCCGCTGCTCAATTCGTATTCCAGCTTATCGAGCAACTGGCGCGGTGTGGCCTGATGTTCATCCTGATAACGGCTGGCTGGAGCCTCCTCAAGCACGAAGACCAAGGCGATATAGGCGACTACCG
>Ga0302347_1000245_pt1 | contig 96876 bp, 77 predicted proteins | sample PhyWR1_FD_202178 | JGI IMG/M metagenome (GOLD analysis project Ga0302347, IMG submission 202178) | Leaf surface microbial communities from wheat plants in UC Gill Tract Community Farm, Albany, California, United States - DLSL W.R1 (v2)... | ecosystem: Host-associated > Plants > Phyllosphere >... | reverse complement strand
TTATCGTCAAGGCCGCAGATGCGACCGCGACAAGCGTTACAACACGTCAGACCTGGCCTAATAGCCAGCGGTGCACGTCTTTACTGACGAGCCTTCCAAGGCTACCGACGAGCACACCTCTCTGATTATCCTTAAAGACGATCAGCCCAAGGCACCTCTCCAGTGCCTGCTTATGAGCTATCCGAGACCAGCCATTGGTCAGTGCCGGACTCAGAGCGTGACATTTATCGATCCCGTCGACTCTGATTAATATGAGTAGAGCGGATTTCGACAGATACACTTCCCCGAGATAATTGAGCAGACGCCCCACGATCGAGCAGAGCTTTTGCCTGCACGCACGATGACCAAGCTCTTTATTCGGACCCAATTCTGCGCAGTGATGACGAGAACGCCATGGCCGGGTTAATCCCCCAGAGCTTTATTGACGACCTTCTGAACCGTACCGATATCGTCGATGTCGTCAGCTCGCGCGTGCAAATGAAGAAAGCTGGCAAGAACTACACCGCCTGCTGCCCCTTCCACAAAGAAAAAACCCCGTCGTTCAGCGTCAGCCCGGACAAGCAGTTCTATTACTGCTTTGGCTGCGGCGCTGGCGGTAACGCCCTCGGCTTCATCATGGATCATGACAACCTGGACTTCCCCCAGGCTGTCGAAGAACTGGCCAAAGCTGCCGGGATGGAAATCCCACGGGAAGAAAGCGGCCGGGCGCACAAACCTCGGCAACCGACTGACTCCCCGCTATACCCGCTTCTTACTGCAGCTGCTGACTTTTATCGCCAGGCCTTGAAAAGCCATCCGGCACGAAAAGCAGCGGTGGACTACCTGAAAGGCCGAGGCCTGACCGGCGAAATCGCTCGCGACTTCGGCTTGGGCTTTGCGCCACCAGGCTGGGACAACCTCTACAAACACCTGAGCAGTGACACGCTGCAACAAAAAGCCATGATCGACGCTGGCCTGCTGGTCGAAAACGCCGAGACCGGCAAGCGTTACGACCGCTTTCGCGACCGGGTAATGTTTCCGATCCGCGACAGCCGTGGCCGCATCATCGCTTTTGGTGGCCGGGTGCTCGGCGACGACAAGCCCAAATACCTGAACTCCCCGGAAACCCCGGTCTTTCACAAAGGCCAGGAACTGTACGGGCTGTTCGAAGCACGCAAGTTCAATCGCAGCCTCGACGAAATCATCGTGGTTGAAGGCTATATGGACGTCATTGCCCTGGCCCAGCAAGGCCTGCGCAATGCCGTCGCGACGCTGGGCACCGCTACCAGCGAAGAGCACATGAAGCGCCTGTTTCGCGTGGTACCCAGCGTGCTGTTCTGTTTTGACGGCGACCAGGCCGGCCGCAATGCGGCATGGCGCGCACTTGAAGCCACGCTGCCCTGCCTGCAGGACGGGCGCCGCGCACGCTTTCTGTTTTTGCCCGAAGGTGAAGACCCGGACACCCTGGTGCGCTCTGAAGGCACCGATGCCTTCAAGGCCCGTATCAACCAGCATGCCCAGCCGCTGGCAGACTACTTCTTCCAGCAATTGACCGAAGAAGCCGACCCTCGCTCGCTCGAAGGCAAGGCCCATATGGCCACGCTGGCAGCACCGCTGATCGACAAAGTCCCGGGCGCCAACCTGCGGACCCTGATGCGTCAGCGCCTGAGCGAAATAACCGGCCTTACCAGCGAAACCGTCAGCCAGTTGGCACAAAATACGCCCGCAAAAATCCAGGCACAGCCAACCTATGACCCGGGCATTGATTACGATGCAATGCCCGACTACAGCGACTTCCAGCAACCGGACATGTACATCCCCCAACAGGAATGGACCCCGAAAAAGACCGGCGCTGGCGGCAAAAAGTGGGAAAACAAACCCTGGGACAAAAAAGGCAAGCGCGGCGGCGAACGCGAGCAGGCCTGGATCCCGGTAGGTGTTGAACCCCCGACCCTGACAGCCCTGCGCACCCTGCTGCATCACCCGCAACTGGCTAAAAAAGTTGAGGACGCCGGGCACTTTGCTGCAGAAGACCAGACTAATAATCAACTACTGATTGCTCTGGTCGAGGCTGTACAGAAAAATCCTAAGCTAAGCTCTATTCAGCTACTGTCCCGCTGGCACGGCACTGAACAGGGCCGTTTGCTGCAAAGACTGCTGGAAAAGGAATGGCTAATTGATGCCGATAACCTTGAACAACAGTTTTTCGACACCATAACTAGCCTGTCAGCTCGCCAACGCGAGCGAAATCTAGAGCAACTTCTTCGAAAAGCACGTCAAGGCGAGCTAAGTAGCGAGGAAAAAAATCAGTTACGCGACCTTTTAAGTCGCAATAATCCTGCATCAAACCCGACCTCAACTGGCGCGTGAGGTCATAGCTAAGGTATAATCCTCGGCTTGTTTTTTGCCCGCCAAGACCTTCAGTGGATAGGGTGTTATGTCCGGAAAAGCGCAACAGCAGTCTCGTATCAAAGAGTTGATCACCCTCGGCCGTGAGCAGAAGTATCTGACTTACGCAGAGGTCAACGACCACCTGCCCGAAGATATTTCAGATCCGGAGCAAGTGGAAGACATCATCCGCATGATTAATGACATGGGGATCCCCGTACACGAGAGTGCTCCGGATGCGGACGCCCTTATGTTGGCCGATGCCGACACCGACGAAGCAGCGGCTGAAGAAGCGGCAGCAGCGTTGGCGGCAGTAGAGACCGACATTGGTCGTACTACCGACCCTGTGCGCATGTATATGCGTGAAATGGGCACGGTAGAACTGCTGACACGTGAAGGCGAAATTGAAATCGCCAAGCGTATCGAAGAAGGCATCCGTGAAGTGATGGGCGCAATCGCGCACTTCCCTGGCACGGTTGACCATATTCTCTCCGAGTACACTCGCGTCACCACCGAAGGTGGCCGCCTGTCCGACGTTCTGAGCGGTTATATCGACCCGGACGACGGTATTGCGCCGCCCGCAGCCGAAGTACCTCCTCCTGTCGACACCAAGGTGAAAGCCGAAGGTGATGACGAAGAGGACGACAAGGAAGATTCCGGCGAAGACGAGGAAGAGGTCGAAAGTGGCCCTGATCCGATCATCGCGGCCCAGCGCTTTGGCGCTGTTTCCGATCAGATGGAAATCGCTCGCAAGGCCCTGAAAAAGCACGGTCGCGGCAGCAAGCAGGCAATTGCCGAGCTGGTTGCACTGGCTGAGCTGTTCATGCCGATCAAACTGGTTCCGAAGCAATTCGAAGGCCTGGTTGAGCGTGTTCGCAGCGCCCTGGAGCGTCTGCGTGCACAAGAGCGCGCAATCATGCAGCTGTGTGTACGTGATGCTCGCATGCCGCGCACCGATTTCCTGCGCCTGTTCCCGGGCAACGAAGTCGACGAAAGCTGGAGCGATGCGCTGGCCAAAGGCAAAAGCAAATATGCTGAAGCCATTGGTCGCCTGCAACCGGACATCATCCGTTGCCAGCAAAAGCTCTCTGCTCTGGAAGCAGAAACAGGCTTGAAGATTGCCGAGATCAAGGACATCAACCGTCGCATGTCGATCGGCGAGGCCAAGGCCCGCCGCGCGAAGAAAGAAATGGTTGAAGCCAACTTGCGTCTGGTGATCTCCATCGCCAAGAAGTACACCAACCGTGGCCTGCAGTTCCTCGATCTGATCCAGGAAGGCAACATCGGCTTGATGAAAGCGGTAGACAAGTTTGAATACCGCCGCGGCTACAAATTCTCGACTTATGCCACCTGGTGGATCCGTCAGGCGATCACTCGCTCGATCGCCGACCAGGCCCGCACCATCCGTATTCCGGTGCACATGATCGAGACGATCAACAAGCTCAACCGTATTTCCCGCCAGATGTTGCAGGAAATGGGCCGTGAACCGACCCCGGAAGAGCTGGGCGAACGCATGGAAATGCCTGAGGATAAAATCCGCAAGGTATTGAAGATCGCTAAAGAGCCGATCTCCATGGAAACCCCGATCGGTGATGACGAAGACTCCCATCTGGGTGACTTCATCGAAGACTCGACCATGCAGTCGCCAATCGATGTTGCTACCGTTGAGAGCCTTAAAGAAGCGACACGCGACGTACTCGGCGGCCTCACAGCCCGTGAAGCCAAGGTACTGCGCATGCGTTTCGGTATCGACATGAATACCGACCACACCCTTGAGGAGGTTGGTAAACAGTTCGACGTTACCCGTGAGCGGATTCGTCAGATCGAAGCCAAGGCGCTGCGCAAGCTGCGCCACCCGACGAGAAGCGAGCATTTGCGCTCCTTCCTCGACGAGTGACAACAAAACCCCCGGCCCTGCCGGGGGTTTTGCTTTACAGCTAAAAACCTCCTGCTCCCTCCCCTCCGCCACAGCCCGACTACACTGGATGCATCCAGGTGTATTGAAGGGATGCGTATGTCACGCTTGCTGGCTACCCTGCTTCTGTCACTTCTCGTTTGGACCTCTGGCGCCCAAGCCCTGACGTTCACCGATGAAGAACAGCAATGGCTCAAGGAGCACCCCGAACTGCTCCTCGGCATCGATACCACATGGCCGCCTTTTGAGTTCCTCAACGCACAGGGCACCTATACAGGCCTCGCTGCCGACTATGTAAACCTGATCACCAACCAGTTGGGCGTAAGCGTCAAGCAAGTCGCTGCGTCAAGCTGGAGCGAAGTCCTGGAGCAAACCAAGGAAGGCAAACTCGACTGGTTACCCGGCGTCATGTCGACCCCCGAGCGCCAAAAACGCCTGGCATTTACCCGGCCCTATCTGGACTTCCCCATTGTCATCCTCGCCCACAAGGGCGGCGCGGCGCCTAAAAATATCCAGGAACTCTACGGCCTCAGAGTGGGTGTAATTGAAAACTACGCCCCCCACGAATTGCTGCGCGCTCAACACCCTGATCTCAACATCGTCGCCCTGCCCAACGTCAGCTCGGCGTTGCAGGCTCTGGCCACGGACCAGGTAGATGCCATGGTGGGTGATCTGGCTTCCAGCGTATGGAGCTTGCGCCAGCTCAAGCTCGATGGCCTGTACGTCAGCGGGGAAACCCCGTATCGCTTTCAACTGGCCATGGCCGTTCCTAAAAACCAGACCGTCCTGCTAGGACTGCTGGACAAGGTGCTGGCCAATATAAGCCCGAGTGAAACCCAGCGCATTCAGCAGCACTGGGTAGGCGATATCAACGATTACCGCCCCCTGTGGCGCACCCTGCTGCTCTATGTCCTGCCTGGCATACTGCTGCTGATCATCATTTTGTTCGTAGTCATCCGCATCAACCGACGCCTGAGCTCCGAGATTTCCCGGCGAACAACCCTCGAACAGGAACTGCGCAGCAGCGAGGACCACTACAAGGGGTTGATTGAAAGCCTTTCGGCTATTGCCTGGGAAGCACAGCTGGACAACGACACCTATACCTATGTCTCCCCCCAGGCCGAAGCCTTGCTCGGCTATCCAGTCTCTGACTGGCTAAGCCCGGGGTTCTGGAAACGGGTCGTTCACCCCGATGACCTGCCCAGAATCCAGGCCTGGCGTAAAAAAGAGATCAGCGCAGGCCACGATCACAGCTTGGACTATCGGGTGATCACCGCAGAGGGCAACATCCTCTGGCTACGGGACATTGCCAGTATCACGACCCACAATCAGCAAGCCGTGGTTCGCGGCTTGCTGATCAATATCAGCGAAACCAAGCAGACTGAAGAAGCCTTGCTTCTTTCCGAAGAAAAGTTTGCCAAAGCATTTCATGCATCGCTGGACGGCCTTTTACTGAGCCGTCAAAGCGATGGCCTGATACTCGAGATCAACGAAGGTTTCAGCCGGGTCATCGGCTATGACAGTGCCAGTGCCTTGTACCACTCAACCCTGGAACTGCAATTGTGGGTCGACCCCCATGAGCGCCGTGAATTGCTTGCGGTCCTGGAAAAAAACGGCTTTGTGCGCGACTTCACCTGCCATATCCGACATAAGGACGGGCAAGTTCGCCTCTGTGAAATCTCCAGCTACCCGTTGCTGATCGGCGCCGACGACTGCATTTTGACCATCGTCCACGACATTACCGAACGGCATCAGATGCAGGAAAAACTTCTGCAAACAGCCACCGTGTTCGAGAGCACGGCCGAAGGCATCATCTTTACCGATCCCGAGCAAAAAATTACCGCGGTCAACCGGGCCTTCGGCGAAATCACCGGTTACTCCGAAAGTGAAGTCCTGGGCCAGACGCCGCGCATGCTGGGGTCTGGCCGACACGACAAACTGTTCTTTGCAACCATGTGGTACCAGCTATCGACCGCTGACAACTGGCAGGGCGAAATCTTCAACAGACGCAAAAACGGTGAAATCTACCCTAGCTGGATGACCATCAGCGCCGTGCGCAACAACAATGATGTGGTGACACATTTCGTCGCCGTATTTTCTGATATTTCCACCCTCAAACTGGCCCAGGAACGCCTTGATCACCAGGCCCACCACGACCCGCTGACCAACCTTCCCAACCGTTTGCTGTTTGAAAGCCGGGTGCGCCAGGTACTCTCCGATCAGCGGCGCAATGATCAACATAGCGCGGTGCTGTTTCTGGACCTTGATCGCTTCAAGAACATCAATGACAGCCTCGGGCACCCTGTGGGCGATCAGTTGCTGAGGGGCATCGCAGCCCGCCTCACCGAACAATTGCGCGACATCGACACGGTCGCCCGTCTTGGCGGCGATGAATTTATCGTCCTGCTGCCTGGGCTCAAACACCCGGAAGATGCACAGAAGATTGCCGAAAAGCTGCTGAACAGCTTCAACGAACCCTTTCTGACCGACGAAAGCGAACTGTTTATCAGCGCCAGCGTCGGTATCAGCATCTACCCGGATGATGGCGACGACGTGGCCACACTGATCAAAAATGCCGATATCGCGATGTACCACTCCAAACTCAAAGGGCGCAATCGCGTCGAACGTTACAGCCACGACCTTAACTCCCAGACCAGTGCCCGCATCCTTCTGGGCCAGGAACTGCGCCGCGCCCTGGAGCGAGGCCAGGTCTCACTGCTGTATCAGCCCAAAGTCCGTCTGCGCGACCATACGCTGGCTGGCGCCGAAGCACTGTTGCATTGGAACCACCCTCTACTCGGAGGAATCTCACATGAGCGCTTGATTCATCTGGCAGAAGAAAACGGCATGATCATTCAAATTGGTGACTGGATGCTCGAGCGTGCGTGCCAGCAACTGTGCTCATGGAATCAACTGTACAAGCCCTTTGGACCCATCTCGGTCAACCTTGCCAGCGCCCAATTACACCAGCCGGGGCTGATGGCGCACATCCAGCAACTGCTCGAAACCTGCAAGCTCAAACCCGAGAGCCTGAAACTGAAAATCACCGAAACTTTTCTCACCGGCCAGACCGAAGCGGCATTTGATGCCCTGCATCGGCTCAAACAACTGGGAGTAAAACTGTCCATCGACAATTTTGGTACTGGCAACTCGTCCCTCAGTTACCTGAAGCGCTTGCCGTTGGACACGTTGAAAATCGACCCGTCATTTGTACATGGCTTGCCCGACGATCCCCATGATGCTGCCATCGTGCATGCCATCATCGCGCTGGGGCACAGCATGCACTTCACCATCATTGCCGACGGTGTTCAAAACCGGGAACAACAGATTTTCCTGGCGCAGGCAGGTTGCGAACTGATCCAGGGCGAGATCGTCAGCCCGCCGTTACTTCCCGAAAAATTTGCAGCAACTTTCCTTCACCTGGCAATTTCAGATCTTTCGGATAGCACTACTTAGAAACCATCGTTATAATCCGCGACCTACTGAGGGCCTATAGCTCAGTTGGTTAGAGCAGGGGACTCATAATCCCTTGGTCGTAGGTTCGAGTCCTACTGGGCCCACCATACTCAAAGCCGCGCACTGCGCGGCTTTTGTGTTTCCGGGGTTTGGGATTTTGCTTTTCAAAACGCCCAGAAAACCGGTTTGCGTCCACAAAACGTCCACAGGCCAGCTCTATAGTCCTTTCGTCGGCTTACCCTGCATCCCAGGTTAGACAGTGAGCCGATTTGCCGGCATTATCGGCTCACTATATGAGCCGAATATATTCGTTAATCGGCTCATAGACGAGTAAAGCCCATGAACGATTCCCCCTGGATCTGGCAACAGCCCGGCTGGCCAAACTTTAGCTGGCAAGCTGAGATGCTTAACCCGCTATTGCGTGCCTGTACCCAGGCTCAGGGCCGTTTGCTGGGGATGATTGGCGCTGTCGGAAGTGATAATGAAGCGCTCAACAGCCTGGACACCATGCTGCAAAACATCGTTACCTCATCAGCCATTGAGGGCGAACAGCTGAATGCAGGCTCTGTACGTTCATCCCTGGCTCGCCGCATGGGGCTGACCGGAACAGGTCGCACAACTGCACGCTCCGAAGGCTTGGCACAATTGTTGTTCGATGCCACAAGTGCGCATCAACGCTTGCTGGATCTTGAACGCCTCTATAAGTGGCACTGCTGGCTGTTCCCCGGCGAGGACAAGCTGTTGGCCCGCCCACTGCACACTGGCACGCTGCGCGGCGAAGAACCCATGCAGGTAGTATCCGGGCCCCTCCACCACCCCACCGTGCATTTTGAAGCACCACCACGTGCCGGGCTGGAAGAGCAACTGGGCGACTTCCTCACTTGGTTCGAGAGCAGCAGAATCGATGTCAGCCTTGATCCTTTACTACGTGCTGGCATTGCCCACTTTTGGTTCGTTACCTTGCATCCGTTCGATGACGGCAACGGCCGCCTCACTCGCACGCTCACCGATTTGGCATTGGCCCAGAGTGAGCAGCAATCCATCCGCTTCTATGCCATGTCAGCCAGCATTCTTGATGACCGCACCGGTTATTACCGAATTCTGGAGTCCAGCCAGAAAGGCACACTGGATATCACTCCTTGGTTGCAGTGGTTTCTAGCCACGCTGCTTAAAAGCCTGGAGCAAGCCCTTGCCCGGATTGAACGAGTATTGAGCAAGGCCCGTTTCTGGCAACTACACCGCGACCAGGCCCTGCTAGCCGAACAGCTCAAGGTGCTGAACCACCTGCTCGACGGTGGCGAACGCGGCTTCGAGAACGGTATAAACGCCGCTCAATACCAAGCCGTGACCAAAGTCTCCAAGGCTACCGCGACCCGCCACCTAGGTGACCTGCTTGCGAAAGGCTGCATCACTCGCCTGCCTGGCAGTGGGCGCAGCACACGCTACCAAATTCAGTACGGCGTCAGCCTCCAAGGTGACCAGACACTGAGTAGCAAACTCGACTAAGACCAACAATCACGCAGCCCCTGGAGCCACCCTTGCCTGACACCCGCCCCCCTGCACTGGATGAAATCGACCGTCAATTGATCGCGGCCTTGCAGCTCAATGCCCGGGAAAGCGTGGCAATGCTGGCACGCCAATTGGGGATTGCCCGCACCACCGTGACATCACGCCTGGCGCGGCTGGAGAAAACCGGGGTGATTACCGGCTACGGGGTTCGCTTGGGCCAGCGCCTGATTGATGGCGGCCTGCAGGCCTATGTCGGGATTACTGTGCAGCCACGCTCCGGCAAGGACGTGGTGCGACGCTTGAGTGCGATGGCCCAGGTGCAGCAACTGTGCGCAGTCAGTGGCGAATTCGATTACGTGGCTTGGCTGCGCAGCGATTCACCCGAGCAGCTGGACCAGTTGCTCGATCAGATCGGCAGTGTCGAAGGCGTCGAGAAAACCACCACCTCAATCATCCTCAGCAGCAAAGTTGATCGCGGATAAGTCACATCGACTAGCCGCTTCGTCATATTGACTAAATAAAAGTCATAACGACGACAGTTTGCGTCTTATTTACGTGTTCTGCGCTGCCTATCATGGTGCCTGTCTTTTTCTATACTCAAGGTAAAGCTTGGGTCGCCAGCAAGGTCAGCCATGAACAAGAATAATCGTCACCCTGTCGACGGTAAAAAACCCGTCACCATCTTCGGCCCGGACTTCCCGTTTGCCTTCGATGACTGGATCGAACACCCCGCTGGCCTGGGCAGTATTCCCACACATAAACTTGGCGCTGAGGTAGCGATTGTCGGTGCTGGCATGGCCGGGATGGTGGCGGCCTACGAGTTGATGAAGCTGGGCCTCAAACCCGTGGTATATGAAGCCTCGAAAATGGGTGGGCGCCTGCGCTCGCAAGCCTTTGAGGGCAGTGAAGGGGTGATTGCCGAGCTCGGCGGCATGCGCTTTCCGGTGTCTTCAACAGCGTTTTACCACTATGTCGACAAGCTGGGGCTGGAGACCAAACCCTTCCCCAACCCGCTGACCCCAGCTTCCGGCAGTACGGTTATCGACCTCGAAGGCCAAACCTTCTACGCACAAAAACTGGCGGATCTGCCTGCCCTGTTTCAGGAAGTGGCCGACGCCTGGGCCGATGCGCTGGAGGAAGGTTCGCGCTTTGGCGATATTCAGCAAGCCATCCGTGACCGCGACGTCCCTCGCCTCAAAGAGCTGTGGAACACGCTGGTTCCTCTGTGGGACGACCGCACGTTCTACGACTTCGTCGCGACCTCCAAGGCCTTTGCCAAACTGTCATTCCAGCACCGCGAAGTGTTTGGCCAGGTGGGTTTCGGTACTGGCGGATGGGATTCGGACTTCCCCAACTCGATGCTGGAAATCTTCAGGGTGGTGATGACCAACTGCGACGACCATCAGCATCTGGTCGTTGGCGGTGTCGAGCAAGTGCCACTGGGAATCTGGCGCCACGCCCCCGAACGCTGTGCCCATTGGCCTACAGGCACCAGCCTGAGTTCGCTGCACAACGGCGCACCTCGCACCGGGGTCAAGGCGATCTCTCGCACACAAGATGGGATGTTTTCCGTCACTGACATTCTCGGAGTCACACGCCCCTACGAAGCCGTGCTGGTCACATGTCAAAGCTGGCTACTGACCACCCAGATCGAATGCGAAGAGTCGCTGTTCTCACAGAAGCTGTGGATGGCCCTTGACCGTACGCGCTACATGCAATCATCGAAAACCTTTGTCATGGTCGACCGCCCGTTCTGGAAGGACAAAGACCCGGAAACCGGCCGCGACCTGATGAGCATGACCCTCACCGACCGCCTGACCCGTGGTACCTACCTGTTCGACAACGGCGACGACAAGCCGGGGGTGATATGCCTGTCGTACTCGTGGATGAGCGATGCGCTGAAAATGCTCCCGCACCCTGTGGAAAAGCGCGTGAAGCTGGCCCTCGACTCGCTGAAAAAGATTTATCCGAAGGTGGATATCGCCAGCCGCATCATCGGCGACCCGATCACCATTTCATGGGAGGCAGACCCGCATTTCCTGGGCGCCTTCAAGGGTGCACTGCCGGGGCATTACCGCTACAACCAGCGGATGTATGCGCACTTCATGCAACAGGACATGCCTGCAGAACAACGCGGGATCTTTATTGCCGGCGATGACGTGTCGTGGACCCCGGCCTGGGTTGAGGGCGCGGTGCAGACTTCATTGAACGCGGTCTGGGGCATCATGCATCACTTTGGCGGCAGCACCCATGCGGCCAACCCGGGGCCGGGAGATGTGTTCCACGAAATTGGCCCGATTGCGCTGCCGGATTGACCCCGCAGGGTGAATTGATTCCAGTGGGAGCGGGCTTGCTCGCGATTCAGGCAACGCGGTGCATCAGGCATATCGGGTGGATGATATCGCGAGCACGCCCGCTCCCACACCAACAGTCAACACCAGGAGAACCCCATGCGCATTGCCCTTTACCAATGCCCGCCTCTGCCCTTGGATGTTGCGGGCAATCTGCAGCGTTTGCGTGAAACAGCCCAGCAAGCCGATAACATTGACCTGCTGGTGTTGCCCGAAATGTTCCTCACCGGCTACAACATCGGCGCGCAAGCCGTAGCCGAACTCGCACAAGCCCACGACGGCGACGCCGCACAGCAAATTGCCAAACTGGCCAAAGCCACGGGCATGGCCATTGTGTACGGCTACCCCGAGCGCGGTGCAGACGGACATATCTACAACAGTGCACAGTTGATCGACGCACACGGCAAAAGTCTGTGCAACTACCGCAAGACTCACCTGTTCGGCGAACTCGATCACTCGATGTTCAGCCAGGGCCCCGACTCATTCCCGGTCATTGAACTCAACGGCTGGAAGCTCGGCCTGCTGATCTGCTACGACCTCGAGTTTCCGGAAAACACCCGCAGGCTGGCCCTGGCCGGAGCTGAAGTGATTGTGGTACCCACCGCGAATATGGTGCCCTTCGAGTTCATCGCCGATGTCACCGTGCGTTGCCGCGCTTTCGAAAACCACTGCTATGTAGCCTACGCCAACTATAGTGGCCATGAAGGCGAGATCCATTACTGCGGCCAAAGCAGCATCGCCGCACCCAACGGCAAGCAGATTGCCCTGGCCGAACAGGATGAGACCCTGCTGGTGGCAACGTTGCAACGCCAACAGCTGACTGATGCAAAAAGCGGCAACTTTTACCTCGCAGACCGTCGGCCCGAGCTATATGGCGAGCTGAGCAAGGGCTAAATCCGCTAGCATGAGCGCTTCTCTGTTCCGGAAGTGCCCATGCCTGCGCTGAACCACCCTCACACCCAACGTCTGACCCTTGAAAACGGCCTGACCCTCTGCGTACGCCACGAGCCGCGCCTCAAGCGCTGCGCGGCCGTTTTAAGGGTCGCCGCAGGCAGCCATGATGTGCCTGCGGCCTGGCCGGGCCTGGCGCACTTCCTTGAACACTTGCTGTTTCTGGGCACCGCACGCTTCCCGGCGGCAGACAACCTGATGGCCTGGGTACAGCGCCACGGCGGTCAGGTCAATGCCAGAACCTGCGAGCGACATACCGACTTTTTTTTCGAACTGCCCATGGGTGCTTTCGAAGGGGGTCTTGAACGCTTGTGCGACATGCTCGCCCATCCGCGCATGACTCTGCCTGACCAACTGCGCGAACGTGAAGTGCTACATGCCGAATTTATTGCCTGGGCCCGTGAGCCTTCGGCACAGCGTGAGATCAAACTGTTCCAGCCATTGAACCCGGCCCATCCACTGCGCGCATTCCATGCCGGTAACCGTTATAGCCTGCCAGTACCTCGCGCGGCTTTTCAGCAAGCCCTGAAAGGTTTCTACCAGACCTTTTATCAGGCCGGACAAATGACCTTGAGCCTGAGCGGCCTATCGACAATCCGTGAACTGAGCACCCTGGCCGAGCGCTGCAGCGCTGTGTTGCGCCCCGGCAAAGCCGTGCAACAGGCCGATGCACCCGCCTTGATGACCGGTCAGCAGCGACATTATCAACACATTGACGGCTCGCGCCTGAGCCTGATGTTTGCCCTGGAACAGCTGCCGCCGGAGTCTGACAAGGCGCTGGAGTTCCTGTGCAACTGGATCAATGCCGACAAAGCCGGCGGTCTGTTCGCACAGTTACGCCAGCAGCAACTGATCGACACCCTTAAGGCCACGTCGCTCTACTGCTTCAAAGACCAGGCACTGCTACAGATTGAGTTCACTGCAACCAACGCCATTGCCCAACATGCCACGCTAATCAGCGACACCTTCCATGACTGGCTGGGGTTCTTCCGCGCACAACAGGACTGGCCTGCGTTACGTGAAGAGTTCTGTCTGCTGCAACAACGCCAGCAAGACATCAGTGGCGCACTGGAGCTTGCTCGAAGTGACTGCAAGCAACATGTGCCCGGCTTATCGGATCAAGGCGTAACAACCCTCAAGGTTGTGCTGGGGCAGCTGCAGCCAGGGGCAATGCAGTTATCGCACCATGCCTGGCAACTGCCAGCGCCCAATCCATTTCTGCAAGCAGCGAAGGAGCCGGTGAGTGCCGGCCTGATTCGCGGGCAAACCAGCGCTCACCGTGGTTTGCGCACCTTTGCCCAGGATCGTTTGCGCAGTCGCCGCGACGTGTCTGCCATGAGTTTCAGCACGGCAATACCCAACCTCAGCGGCGAAGCAGCGATTTACCTGCGCTGGCGTTTGCCCGCTACACCTGCCGACAACCCGATGCCTGCGCTGCAGAACAGCCTGCGCCCGTTGATCCAGGATGCTCGTGACGCTGGTGTCGAACTTTCGCTCAACACTTTGGGCAATGACTGGCTGCTGAAGATGTACGGTTACCACGAGCCGATGCCCGCCATTCTGGAAAGCGCCCTGCGTACGCTCGCCAGCCCGTGCACCGGGCAATCAGCCGGCACGCCCCCTGAGGCGACGTTGATGCCCATTCGCCAACTGCTCAAGCGCCTGCCCGAACTGTGCCCGCCCGCTGGCGAAAGTGACGGGGCCCACAATTGGTCAGAAACACGCTGGGACGGGCTGACAGTCGGCCTGCCATCTGCCACACAGGCCTTGATTGGCCCCGTGCTGAACAAGGTGCCTGGTACCCCGGATGCGCAACTGACGCTTCAGTCCGGGCATCCTGTCGAGCGCCATTGGCACACAGTACCCTGTGATTCCAGCGAACACGCACTGCTGCTGTTTTGCCCGGCCGCCGAGGCCACAGTGGCGGACGAAGCTGCCTGGCGTCTGCTTGCCCAAGTGGCGCAAACCCCGTTCTATCAACGCCTGCGGGTTGAACTGCAATTGGGATACGCGGTGTTCAGTGGCTTGCGCCAAATCAATGGCCAAACCGGCCTGCTGTTTGGTGTGCAATCGCCCCACGCGAGCACGGCACAAATCTTTGAGCACATCCGTAACTTCCTCGTAGATTTGCCAAATCTGGTCTCGGCACTGGATGAAACATCTTTCACCCAGGCCCGCGCCGCCCTGGCACAGCAATTCTCAAGCGAGGCCCTGAGCGTGTCCCAGGCCAGCGAATTGCTATGGCAAAGCAAGCTTGCAGGCCACCCGTCGGATTACCTGACAGCCCTCTACACTGCGCTTATGGCGCTGGATCAAGACACTACACTCAAGGCTGCACAGCAAACCACACAACCTGACAGCCGCTGGTTATGTGTGGCTACCGGCCCTGTAACTGAAACGTTTTATCCAGGAAGAAGCTGATAATTACCAACCCTGCAAAGGGCTTTCTTCGACATTGGGCGTTCAAAAAGCGTCAAATTTAGTAACATAGCCACCTAAGCTTTTGAACATCTCCTTCGGGAGCTGGACTAATCAAGAGACACTACTCACCCACCCGCTGAAGGAGTCATGTTATGGCTTGGACTAAACCTGCTTACACCGACCTGCGTATTGGCTTTGAAGTCACCATGTACTTCGCTAGCCGTTGATCTGCTTCTTTACTGAGCAGAGCAACCCAACGCCTCGGTTCGCCGGGGCGTTTTTATTTCCAGATTTGCAAGAGAACACGCCATGTTTGTCCAGATTCTAGGTTCCGCCGCTGGCGGTGGTTTCCCGCAGTGGAACTGCAACTGCGTCAACTGCGCGGGTTTTCGTGATGGTTCGTTAAACGCCAAGGCACGTACCCAATCGTCGATTGCGATCTCCGACGACGGCGTGAACTGGGTGCTGTGCAACACCTCGCCCGACATTCGCGCGCAACTCCAGGACTTCGCCCCGATGCAACCGGGCCGTGCCCTGCGTGATACCGGGATCAGCGCCATTATTCTGATGGACAGCCAGATCGACCACACCACCGGCCTGCTGAGCCTGCGCGAAGGCTGCCCCCACGAAGTCTGGTGCACTGACATGGTCCACGAAGACCTGAGCACCGGTTTCCCGCTGTTCACCATGCTCAAGCACTGGAATGGTGGCCTGAACTGGAACCGCATCGAGCTGGAAGGTTCGTTCACCATCCCGGCCTGCCCCAACCTGCGTTTCAGCCCGCTGCCCCTGCGCAGTGCCGCGCCGCCGTATTCGCCGCATCGCTTCGACCCGCACCCGGGCGACAATATCGGCCTGATCGTTGAAGACCTGCGCACGGGCGGTAAATTGTTCTATGCCCCAGGCCTGGGCAAGGTTGACGCGCCGTTGCTGGAAATCATGGCGGGCAGTGACTGCCTGCTGGTGGATGGCACCATGTGGGACGACGACGAAATGCAGCGCCGCGGCGTAGGCACCCGTACCGGCCGGGAAATGGGCCATCTGGCGCAAAACGGCCCCGGTGGCATGCTCGAAGTGCTTGAGCAACTGCCCGAGCAGCGCAAAGTGCTTATCCACATCAACAACACCAACCCGATTCTCGACGAAGACTCCACCGAGCGTGCCGAACTGGTACGCCGGGGGGTTGAAGTGGCCTTTGATGGCATGAGCATCGAATTGTAAAAGCTGAATCTGTAGCCGCTGCCGAAGGAACGAGGCTGCCTTCGGCAGCTGCTACAAAGGCATCACATTTTTTTGGAGGCACCAGATGACCCAAGCCCCACTCTCTACCGCCGAATTCGAGGCCGCCCTGCGGGCCAAAGGCGCGTATTACCACATCTACCACCCCTATCAGGTGGCAATGTACGAAGGCCGCGCGACCCGCGAGCAGATCCAGGGCTGGGTCGCCAACCGTTACTACTACCAGGTCAATATCCCGCTTAAGGATGCCGCGATCCTGGCCAACTGCCCTGACCGTGAAGTGCGCCGCGAGTGGATTCAACGCATGATCGACCACGACGGCGCGCCCGGTGAAGACGGCGGCATCGAAGCCTGGCTGCGCCTCGGTCAAGCGGTTGGCCTGGACCCGGATCAACTGCGCTCTCAAGAGCTGGTCCTGCCCGGCGTTCGTTTTGCCGTGGATGCCTACGTCAACTTCGCCCGCCGCGCTACATGGGAAGAAGCCGCCAGCAGCTCGCTGACCGAAATGTTTGCGCCGCAAATCCATCAGTCGCGCCTCGACAGCTGGCCCCAGCATTACCCGTGGATCGACCCCGCCGGCTACGAATACTTCCGCACCCGGTTGGGCCAGGCCCGACGCGACGTGGAGCACGGGCTGGCAATCACCCTGCAGCACTACACTACTTATGAAGGCCAGCAGCGCATGCTGGAAATCCTGCAGTTCAAACTCGATATCCTGTGGAGCATGCTCGATGCCATGACCATGGCCTACGAGCTGGACCGCCCGCCCTATCACAGCGTGACCAGCCAACGTGTCTGGCACAAAGGAATCACCCTATGAGCTTTGATCGCAGCAAAATCCCGACCTGGCGCACCGGCTATCGTTACCAGTACGAGCCCGCGCAAAAAGGCCATGTGTTGCTGTACCCCGAAGGCATGATCAAGCTCAATGACAGCGCGGCCCTGATCGGCGGCCTGATCGACGGCCAGCGCGACGTCGCGGCCATTATTGGCGAACTGGACAAACAGTTCCCCGGCGTACCCGAGCTCGGCGCAGATATCGAGCAATTTATGGAGGTCGCTCGTGCAGAGCACTGGATCGAACTTGCCTGACAGCCGTATCCCGCCCAAGCCTGAAGTCGGCCTGCCGCTGTGGCTGCTGGCTGAATTGACCTACCGCTGCCCGTTACAATGTCCGTATTGCTCCAACCCGCTGGACTTCGCCCAGCAGGGCAAAGAACTGAGCACCGAGCAGTGGATCAAGGTGTTTCGCGAGGCGCGGGAGATGGGTGCAGCGCAATTGGGGTTCTCCGGTGGCGAGCCACTGGTGCGCCAGGATCTGGCCGAGTTGATTGGCGAAGCGCGCAAGCTGGGTTTCTATACCAACTTGATCACCTCGGGCATCGGCCTGACCGAGCAAAAGATCAGCGACTTCAAAAAAGCCGGGCTGGACCATATCCAGATCAGCTTCCAGGCCAGCGACGAGCAGGTCAACAACCTGCTGGCCGGCTCGAAAAAAGCCTTCGCGCAAAAGCTCGAAATGGCTAGGGCCGTCAAGGCCCACGGCTACCCGATGGTGCTGAACTTCGTCACCCATCGGCACAACATCGACAAAATCGACCGCATCATCGAGCTGTGCATCGCCCTTGAAGCCGACTTTGTTGAGCTGGCCACCTGTCAGTTCTACGGCTGGGCCCAGCTCAACCGTGTCGGCCTGCTGCCGACCAAGGAGCAACTGGTACGGGCTGAGCGCATCACCAACGAATACCGGGCCAAACTGGAAGCAGAGGGTCACCCCTGCAAGCTGATCTTCGTGACGCCGGACTATTACGAAGAACGCCCAAAAGCCTGCATGAACGGCTGGGGCAGCATCTTTTTGACCGTCACACCTGACGGCACGGCCCTGCCGTGTCATGGTGCCCGACAAATGCCGGTCGAGTTCCCCAATGTGCGTGACCACAGCATGCAGCACATCTGGTACGACTCGTTTGGCTTCAACCGTTTTCGCGGTTATGACTGGATGCCCGAGCCCTGCCGCTCGTGCGACGAGAAAGAAAAGGACTTCGGCGGCTGCCGTTGCCAGGCCTTTATGCTCACCGGGGACGCCAGCAATGCGGACCCGGTGTGCAGCAAATCGCCCCAACACAACCTGATTCTCAAGGCGCGCGAAGAAGCCGAGCACGCCACCCAGACCATCGAACAATTGGCCTTCCGAAATGAACGAAACTCACGTCTTATCGCCAAAAGCTGAGCCCTTCAGCGCCGCACTCGCCGTAGCCGCCGGGGTTGATTTCGCAGAATTGCGAGTCGGCCCTCAAGGCCTGTTCTGGAACGAATATCGTCCACAGGATGCGGCCTCGCGCATCTGGCACTGGCGCGATGGCCAGGCCCACTGCCTGACGCCCGCCGGTTTCAGCGCACGCAGCCGGGTCTATGAGTACGGCGGTGGCGGTTTTTGCCTGAGCGATAACGCCGTGGTGTTCGTCAACGAAACCGATCAGCAGCTGTATCTGCAACCTCTGGAAGGCAGCGCCCCGCAGGCACTGACCCAGGGTGAATGCCGCTACGGCGGCGTGCAGTTTGCCGGCGGGCAGGTGCTGGCAGTCGAAGAAACCGGCGACCAACACCGACTGGTCAGCATCGACCTGGACACCCTTGAACGTCAGATACTGGCTGAAGGTGCCGACTTCTATGGCGCACCGGCGCTGAGCCCTGACGGCCAGCGCCTGGCCTGGGTTGAATGGAGCCGTCCACACCAGCCGTGGACCTCTACCCGTCTGATGCTGGCCGAAGGCCAAACCGCCGGGCGCTGGAACACCGCGCAGTGCCTGGCCGGTGATCTTGATGAGGAATCGCTGCAACAGCCGCGTTTCGACGAACATAACCGGCTCCATTGCCTGACCGACCGCGCAGGTTTCTGGCAGCCCTGGGCCGAGTCTGGCGAAGGCCTGGTACCCGCGCCCAGCGCGCGCGCCGATCACGCCCCGGCCCCTTGGCAACTGGGCACCAGCACCTTTGTGCCACTGGGAGAGCAGGCCTACCTGGCCAGTTGGACCGAGGACGGCTTCGGGCGACTGGGCATCCGCACAGCTGACGGCAACCTCGAAGACTTCACCGGTGACTACAGCCATTTTCGCAGCCTGGCATTGGATGAGGCATTTATCTACTGCATCGCAGCATCGCCGATACGCCCTTCAGCCGTGATCCGTATCTGCCGTGCCGAGCATAAGGTCGAGGTACTGGCAGGTGGCATTGCACCGCTGCCCCCCGAACGTATCAGCCGCCCGAGAACTCTGCGTTACCCCTCTGGAACAGGCCATGCCCACGGTTTTTTCTACCCGGCTATGAACGGCGAAAAAAAACCGCCACTGCTGGTATTTATCCACGGCGGTCCGACTTCGGCCTGTTACCCGATGCTCGACCCGCGCATTCAATACTGGACCCAGCGCGGCTTTGCCGTGGCTGACCTCAACTATCGCGGCAGCACCGGCTATGGCCGTGAGTATCGTCAAGCCTTGCATTTGAATTGGGGCGTGGTGGATGTCGAAGATGCCTGCGCGGTGGTCAGTTATCTCACCGAACAAGATCTGATTGCTCCCCGCCGTGCGTTTATTCGTGGCGGCAGCGCGGGGGGTTACACCACCTTGTGCGCGCTGGCATTCCATAAAGTGTTCCGGGCGGGTGCCAGCCTGTACGGGGTCAGCGACCCGATTGCGCTGACGCGGTCCACCCACAAGTTTGAAGGTGACTACCTGGACTGGCTGATTGGCGATCCGGAGCGCGACGCTGAACGCTATGCAGCGCGCACTCCGTTGCTGTACGCCAACCAGATCAGCGTGCCGGTTATTTTCTTCCAGGGTGAGCTGGACGCTGTAGTGGTGCCGCAACAAACCCGCGACATGCTCCAGGCCCTGCAATACAACGGCATCCCGGCCCAGGCCCATTACTACCCGGACGAACGCCACGGCTTTCGCAAGGCCAGTAACCAAGCCCATGCACTGGAACAGGAATGGTTGTTTTATAGCCAGGTGATGCAGGCCGATACATAACTGTAGTCGCTGCCTGTTTACCGCTTGGCGATAATCCACACCGCATGCACGATGCCCGGGATATAGCCGCACAGGGTCAGCAGAATATTCAGCCAGAACGCACCGGCAAAACCCACCTGCATAAACACACCCAGCGGTGGAAGCAGAATGGCAAAGATGATTTTAATAAGATCCATATGCGCAGCTCCCTGATAGTGGCGGGCCAGAAATGGCCCTGCTTCTAATCGACTCCAGGCGCAAGCCAAAGGTTCAGACTGAACTTATCCACAGACAAAAAAAAACGCCCCGTACCGAAGAAATCAGGCACGGGGCGATGCGTTATACCGCGAGACGGTTCTTTAAATTCTGTGTAACGGCTGCAATCAGACGGCAACCCCGCGACGGCACTGCAATTGCGCCGTTCGAACCCGGGAAAACGCCCGGGCCAGACGCAGCAGCATTTCATCGATATTGCCCTTGCTCACACACAGGGCCGGGGTAAAACGCAGGCAGTCGGGCTGCGGGGCGCTGATCAGCAAGCCCTCATACAACGCCGCCTTGACCACAGCGTCTGCCGAGTTATCCGACAAGGTCAGACCCCAAAGCAGACCCTGGCCGCGCAATTCGCCCTGTGCATAACTATTCGCCAACCGGCCCAAACTCTCGCGCAGGTGTTGCCCCGCGTCGCGAACCTGCTGCAGAAAGCCCTTGTCCAGCACGGTATCCAGCACCGCCAACCCCGCTGCGCTCATCAAGGCATTGCCATGATGGGTACCGCCCAGCTCGCCGGGCTCCAGGCAACAGGCCTTGCCCCGAGCCAGCAATGCGGCCACTGGTACACCGCCGCCCAGGCCCTTGCCTAACGTAATGATGTCGGCGCGAATGGCGTAATTCTGTTCTGCCAGCAAGGTGCCGCAACGCCCCACGCCGGTCTGCACTTCATCCAGGATCAGCAAAATGCCCAGCTCGCGACACAAGCGCTCAACACCCTTGAGGTAGTGCTCAGTCGCAGGAATCACCCCGGCTTCGCTTTGTACCGGCTCCAGCATGATGGCCACGGTCTGCGCATCGACTGCCGCATGCAGCGCCGGCAAATCGTTGAACGGCACATTGATAAAACCCGGCAACTGTGGCTCGAAGCGGTTATCCACAGATGCGCTGCCCGAAGCCGACATCGCGCCAAAGCTGCGACCGTGGCAGCTGCGGCTGGCCGTGATGATCCGATGGGCGCCACCGCGATGCAGCTGGCCCCATTTGCGTGCCAGCTTGATCGCACCTTCATTGGCCTCAGCGCCGGTGTTGAGCAAATGCACCTGATCACTACCGGTGCTTTCACACAAGCGCTGCGCCAGGTTCAACATCCCGCGGTTTAAAAAACCTGCACCCGGGTTTAGCAACGATTGCGCCTGCTCGGTCATTGCCTTGACCAGCACCGCCGGGCTGTGGCCCAGGCTGTTGGCCGCACTGCCCTGGGTAAAATCCAGATATGCACGGCTGTCGCTGTCCCACATCCATGAGCCCTGGCCGCGCACAAACACTTGGGCTTCACGCTCAACGCAGGGCATCAGGCAGTCTCGGGACGGGTGGTTGCCAGCTTTGGATGGCGCAGAGTGGGCGGCCATTTCTTCGAGGCTGGGGGAATGGCGACGCAGGTTAAACAGGTTCATGCACGCGGACCTTGTGACCATAAACAGATTCGATTTGCAACCGCCGACGCTTCATGGGAAAGGTAAACCTCTGCTCGGGTTTATTGTCCTGCCTATGTAAAACGCCGTTGCCTATCAGCATCTCTGGCTCGATGAGCCTTGTGGAATGGGCGTAGACTAGGCGCCGGCAGGCCGTTGAGCCATTTCGTTTTTTAAGCATTTTCGATAAGTATTACTTATGGATTTCAAGCAACTGCGTTATTTCGTCGCGGTCTATGAAGAAGGCCATGTGGGCCGTGCCGCCGAGCGGCTTTGCATCTCGCAGCCAGCGCTCTCCCAGCAGATCCGTCAGCTCGAACACAACCTTGATGTGAGCCTGTTCGAGCGCAGCAGCAAGCGCCTGCTGCCTACTTTGGCAGCACACACGCTGTACAACCACGCGCTGCCCTTGCTCGACGGATTGCAGCGGGCCAAAGAGGCTCTGCACAACTTTCAGGGCCAGGCCCTGCGCACCATTGCCATCGGTGTATTGCAAACTGTGCATACCAGCCTGGTGCCGCAGATGCTGGAGCGTGTACGTCAGGCCCAACCCCATTTGGTGGTACAGATCTACGAGCTCACGGGCATAGAGATCGAACGGCGCCTGCTGAATGGTTCACTCGACATTGGCATCAGTTACCTGCCGCCACGCCAGCCTGGGCTGCACGCCATGATGCTTTACGAAGACGAACTGCAACTGGTGATCCCGGCGGATCATCCGTTGCGCGAATTCAAGAAAGTGTCCTTGAGCCAGGCGGCAGAGCTGCCGATGTTGCTGCTGGGGGAAGAGTTTCAGGTGCGCCAGATCTGGCAAGCCCAGCTTGCCAATCTGGGCCGTCGCCCGCAGGTGCAGGCCGAGCTCAACACCATGGCGGGGATCCTCGACAGCCTGCCCCATAGCAAGCTGGCCACTGTCTTGCCAGGGCGCTCGCGTCATCAACACGACGACAAGGCGCTGCTGTGGAAGCCGCTGAGCGAGCCACGGGTACCGCTGCAAGTGGGGCTGGTGTGTCGCGATGTGCAACGCCAGCAAGCCACTTTGGGACTGCTGCGCACGTTGCTTGAAGATGTGATGCAGGGCGATGAAGGGGCGCTGTAGCTGGCCACCTTGTGGGAGCGGGCTTGCTCGCGATTCAGGCGACTCGGTGCTCCAGGAAGACCGTGGTGATGCGGTCGCGAGCGAGCCCGCTCCCACAGGAACTGGGAAATCGAGAAAATTCTGACGCACAAAAAAGAAAACCCCGCCGAGGCGGGGTTTTGCAGACTGTTTCCCTGACATCCTTTTCACTCCGCCATCCTGGCAGAATCCTACGTGTCCGTGTTGTTGCTTTGAGCTTCCTGCTCTACGTCCATGGAAAGTAGATTACCCCTGGATCCAATCTGCCGATATGGGAGATTGTCAGCATGTAATGTAAGCAAATGCTTACAAAACACTAAACAGGTTAAAAGTGTGCTTCGTCCAGCAGGTAAAGCGACTCGCTACCCGCCTTGACCGACGCGCTCAGCGAGTGGATACGCGGCAGCAAACGGGCGAAATAGAAGCGTGCCGTGCCCAGCTTGCTGGCATAGAAGGCTTCATCGGCCTCTTTACCCAACGCGGCCCTGGCCATCAACGCCCACATGTACGCATACGTTGTGTAACCAAAAACCTGCAGGTACTCAACGGAGGCTGCGCCGATCTCGTTCGGGTTGTTTTGCGAACGGTCCAGTACCCAGGCTGTCAACTGGTCAAGTGTGTCCAAAGCCGCCGCCAGTGGCTGGGTAAACTCGTTCAGGTCGCTGTTGGCGGTGGCGATGAACTGACGGATTTCATCAGCAAACTGGCGGTAGTAAGCCCCGTGGTTGCCAACGATCTTGCGCCCCACCAGATCCAGCGCCTGGATACCGTTGGTGCCTTCGTAGATTTGCGTGATGCGCACATCACGCACCAACTGCTCCTGGCCCCACTCGCGAATATAGCCGTGGCCGCCGAACACCTGTTGGCCATGCACGGTGGTTTCCAGGCCCAGATCAGTCAGGAAGGCCTTGGCCACCGGGGTCAGCAAAGCCACCAGGCCATCGGCGCGCTCACGCGCTGCCGGGTCTTCACTGAACTTGGCGATATCCAGCTGGTTGGCAACATAAGTAGAGAAGGCCCGACCGCCTTCGTTCGAGGCCTTCATGGTCAGCAGCATGCGTCGGACGTCGGCGTGAACGATGATCGGGTCCGCCACTTTATCCTTGGCCACTGCGCCTGTTGCAGCGCGTCCCTGCAAGCGATCGCGGGCATATTCCACGGCGTTCTGATACGAACGCTCACCCGAAGCCAGGCCCTGGATGCCAACGCCCAGACGCTCATAGTTCATCATGGTGAACATGGCGGCCAAGCCACGGTTGGGCTCTCCCACCAGGTAGCCGACAGCTTCATCGAAGTTCATCACACAGGTGGCCGAAGCCTGAATACCCATCTTGTGCTCGATAGAGCCGCAGGTCACCGGGTTGCGCTCACCCAGGCTGCCATCGGCATTGACCATGAACTTGGGCACCAGAAACAGCGAGATGCCTTTAGGCCCCGCAGGCGCGTCCGGCAATTTGGCCAGTACCAGATGGATAATGTTTTCGGTCAGGTCGTGCTCACCACCGGTGATGAAAATCTTGGTGCCGCTGACTTTGTAGGAACCATCCACCTGAGGCTCGGCTTTTGTCCGAATAATCCCCAGATCAGTACCCGCATGGGGCTCGGTCAAACACATGGAACCCGCCCACACACCCGAGTACATATTCGGCAAATAGGTCGTTTTCAATGCTTCGCTGGCGTGCGCGTTGATCGACACACAGGCGCCGGCGGTCAACATCGGGTACAGGCCGAACGACAGGCTGGAGGAGTTGATCATCTCTTCGACCTGGGCCGACACAGCCTTGGGCATGCCCATGCCGCCGAACTGCGGGTCGCCGCCCACACCTACCCAACCGCCTTCGGCGTAGGTGCGATAGGCATCGACAAAACCGGCCGGGGTGGTCACTGCACCATTGTCCCAGTGGCAGCCTTCCTCATCACCACTGCGGCTCAGCGGCGCGATGCTTTTCGCGGTGACCTTACCCGCTTCTTCGAGAATGGCTTCAACCGTTTCAGCATCTACGGTCTCTGCCAACGCAGGCAATTGCGCCCAGAGCTTGGCGACCTCAAAGACTTCATTGAGGACGAAGCGCATATCGCGCAGGGGCGCTTTGTAGTCAGCCATGGCAAACCTCGTAATCTGTAAACGGCGATTATTAATGTAGGACCCAGTCTAGCTTAACGACGATAGCGATACATAGGGTCATGCTGTGACTAATGTATATGTTTTGGTCGAGAGCATATCTGATGTGGGAGCGAGCCTGCTCGCGAGGGCTTTCGCGAGCAGGCTCGCTCCCACAGAAAGTTAAGGCGCACCAAAACTAAAAAAGCCGCCTCCCCAAAAGGAGAAGCGGCTTTGCAAGATGACCCGCCGAGGCTTAGTAGCCCAGGTCGAAGTCTTCTTCTTTCATGTCCATCAGGTTGGCAGCGCCCGACAGCATGGTGGCAACGTGCGCGCGGGTGCGCGGCAGGATGCGCTGGAAGTAGAAGCGGGCCGTTTGCAGCTTGGCTTTGTAGAACGCTTCTTCGGACGTGCCGGCCGCCAGCTTTTCAGCTGCCAGGCGCGCCATGTCAGCCCAGAAGTAGGCCAGGCAGGCATAACCGGAATACATCAGGTAGTCGACCGAGGCCGCACCCACTTCTTCACGGTCTTTCATCGCGGCCATACCGACCTTCATGGTCAGCTCGCCCCATTCCTTGTTCAGCGCAGCCAGTGGCGTGACGAACTCGTTGAGTACGTCGTTGCCTTCGTTGCTCTGGCAGAACTTGTGCACGATCTTGGTGAAGCCCTTGAGCGCCTCGCCCTGGGTCATCAGCACTTTACGGCCCAGCAGATCGAGTGCCTGGATGCCGGTGGTGCCTTCGTACAGCATCGAAATGCGGCTGTCGCGAACGTTCTGCTCCATGCCCCACTCGGCGATAAAGCCGTGGCCGCCGTAGATTTGCACGCCGTGGTTGGCGGACTCAAAACCGACTTCAGTCATAAAGGCTTTGGCGATCGGTGTCATGAAGGCCAGCAGTGCGTCAGCTTTCTTCTTCTCTTCTTCATCAACGCCGTATTTGACGATGTCGACTTGCTTGGCGGTGAAGTACACCATCGCACGGTTGCCTTCGGCGAATGCCTTGGTGGTCAACAGCATGCGACGTACGTCCGGGTGAACGATGATCGGGTCAGCCGCCTTTTCAGGCGCCTTCGGGCCGGTCAACGAACGCATCTGCAGGCGGTCACGAGCGTATTTCAGGCCGCCCTGGAAGGCGATTTCAGCGTGGGACAGGCCTTGCAGCGCGGTGCCCAGACGTGCGGTGTTCATAAAGGTGAACATGCAGTTCAGGCCTTTGTTCGGCGGGCCGATCAGGTAGCCGGTGGCGCCGTCGAAGTTCATCACGCAGGTGGCGTTACCGTGAATGCCCATTTTGTGCTCAAGCGAGCCACAGGACACGGCGTTGCGCTCACCGATGCTGCCATCGGCGTTGGCGTTGAACTTGGGCACGATAAACAGCGAAATGCCTTTGGTGCCAGCCGGTGCATCCGGCAGGCGAGCCAGCACGATGTGCACGATGTTATCGGCCATATCGTGTTCACCGGCCGAGATAAAGATCTTGGTGCCGGAAATCTTGTAGGAACCGTCAGCCTGAGGTTCAGCCTTGGTGCGCAGCAGGCCCAGGTCAGTACCGCAGTGCGATTCGGTCAGGCACATGGTGCCGGTCCATTCGCCGGTCACCAGCTTGGTCAGGTAGGTCTCTTGCTGCTCGGGGGTGCCGTGCTCGGAGATGGTGTTCATCGCACCATGGGACAGGCCAGGGTACATGCCCCACGACCAGTTGGCTGCACCGACCATTTCGCTCACGGCCAGGCCCAGCGATTCCGGCAGGCCTTGACCACCGTGCTCTACGTCGTGAGCCAGGCTCGGCCAGCCGCCTTCAACGAATTGTTTGTAGGCTTCTTTGAAGCCTGTAGGGGTTTTAACCCCGGTTTCGCTCCAGGTGCAGCCTTCGATGTCACCCACGCGGTTCAGAGGTGCCAGCACCTGCTCACAAAACTTGGCGCCTTCTTCAAGAATGGCGTCAACCATATCTGGAGTGGCGTCCTGGCAAGCCGGCAGGCTCTGATAGTGCGCTTCGTAACCGAGCAGTTCGTCACGAACGAAGCGAATATCACGCAAGGGGGCCTTGTAGTCAGGCATAGCGATAAACCTCTGCTGATGAAACCGGGGATGAACAACCGCGTGGATTTGTTATGGCGGTCAAACAGGTGTTTGAAACATACGTTTACGCCTATTTATTGTCAAGCAGCGCGAAGCCGCCGTTCGTCTTGGGTCGGATTTGTCTGATCAAGGGAGGGGATATTTTTGGGGTGGGCTTGCTCGCGATACAGCCGGTTCGGACAATCAGGCAGACCGAGGCGAGGCCATCGCGAGCAAGCCCGCCCCCACAGATTCAAGCGGTGTATCAGTCCAGCAAATCCAGTTGCAGGTATTCAGCCACGGACTGCGCCGACGCTGATTTGAGTTTAGGCACACGCCCAAGGCAAGGCGCGGGCAATCGCTCCGCCAGGGTGGCGAGGTTTTCTTCCAGGCGTGAGGTTTTCGGGCCAATGATATTGGCGACCCAGCCAGCCAGCTGCAGGCCATCACGGGCAATCGCCTCGGCGGTCAACAGTGCATGGCTGATACAGCCCAGACGCACGCCCACCACCAGGATTACCGGCAGGTCCAGCGCCTGTGCCAACTCCGACAAACTGTCCTGACCGGACAACGGCACGCGCCAGCCGCCGGCGCCTTCAATCAGGGTGAAGTCGGCCTTTTGACCCAGAATGTGCTGCATCGGCTCCAGCAGCGAGCGCACCGTCAGTACCACCCCGGCTTCACGCGCCGCAATATGCGGGGCGATGGCCGGCTCGAACGCCACCGGGTTGACCTCGTCATAACTCAACTTGATCGAGCTCTCGGCCATCAATGCCAGTGCGTCAGCATTGCGCAATCCCTGGGGAGTAACTTCACAACCCGAGGCAACCGGCTTGCCCGCGGCCGTACTCAGCCCGGCCGTGCGCGCGGCATACAGAAAACCTGCCGCCACCGTGGTTTTGCCTACATCTGTGTCCGTACCGGTGATGAAGTACGCTGGGCTCATCGCGCTTTCTCCAGAATGCCGTAGACCACCTGATAAGTCGCCGGTAACCCCAGCGGCTGACGAAACTGCTCGTAGGCGCCAACCAGCCCCTGAACCCGCGCCCTGCCGGTCAGCCCCTCAGGACGTCCCGGGTTGAGATTATGTGCACCGAGCGCTTTAAGCTCATGGGTCAGCTGGCGTACTTGCGGGTAGTGCAGCACATGCGGCTGATTCTGCAAGCCGAGCACCTGCAGACCGCTGTCGGCGCAAAGCTGCTGATAGGCCGTGAACTCACGAAAACGATTGACGTGAGCCTGGCCGTCGACTGCCCGCCAGCTATCACGCAGCTCATTCAAGGTGCCCACGCACAAACTGGTGAAGGCCAGGACCCCACCAGGTTTGAGCACACGCTGCGCCTCATTCAGCACCGCGCGAAAATCAGCACACCATTGCAGCGCCAGGCTGGAGAAAATCAGATCACAACTGTTTGCTTGCAGCGGCAGGCTTTCGGCATCGCCAGCGATAAAATGCTGTGCCCCGCCCAAAGGCCGGGCATACGCCAGCATGCCTTGGGCGATATCCAGTGCCACCCCCTGACTATGGGTAAAGCGCTGACCCAGCACGCGGCTGAAATAACCTGTGCCACTGCCCAGATCCAGCCAGCGCTGCGGGCTCAAATCCTGCGGTAAACGGGCCATCAGCTCATGGCCAACGTCACGCTGCAATTGGGCGACGCTGTCGTAACTGGCGGCCGCACGGGAAAACGAGACAGCCACTTGACGCTTGTTCGGCAAGCTGGCCGCAAGCATCGCAATACTCAAATCATTCATCGCCCGACTCGTGTAAAAAAGCCTGAATCGCCGCCGCCAGTTCGTGCGGGGCTTCCAGTAAAAATGCATGACAGGCCTGTTCAATCAGACCCACTTCGACATCGGGTAACAGCGCCAGCACATCACTTGCCGCCTGCTCCGGAACCAGGGCATCAAGCCCCGCAAACAGGTGCAATTGCGGCCCGTTGAAACGCTGCAAGGCTGCCCGCGTATCCAGCCTGCCGAGCAATTCAAGGCCGGCCGACAAGGCATCGGGCTGAGCATTGGGTGCGCCGGCCAGCAGCAGGCTGGCAAGCGCCCGCGGCTCATCCGAGCCCTGGCTGCAGAGCAGGCAAAAACGTTTGAGCGTGGTATTCGGCGCATCACCAAAACCGCTCAGGAACGGCTCGAACGTGGAGACAGGCATGGCGCCTGGCCAATCCGCGCGACTGACAAAGCTCGGGTTGCTGGCCAAGGTAACCAGCCCGCAGCAGCGATCGCCGCGACGCGCAGCCAGCTCGCTGGCAAGCATCCCGCCCAGCGACCATCCACCCAGCCAGACGTTGTCGGGCAGGGTCGCGTCGAGTTCATCGAGCCAGTCGTCAAGAGCGGTGGACAGCAGCACCGGTAGCGGTTCGATTTCGACCCGCAAGTGCTCGTCCAGCCCGCGCAAGGCCTCGGCCAGAGGCTCCAGAGGTGAAACCCCCAGGCCCCAGCCCGGCAGCAGAATCAAACGATCACGCATGAGCAGGCTCCAACGTACGCCAACAGTCGTCGAGTGCCGTTAACAATAGCTGTACCTGTGCTTCTGTGTGGGCGGCCGACAGTGTCACGCGCAAACGGGCGCTGCCTGCGGGGACAGTGGGCGGGCGGATTGCAGTCACCAGCAAGCCGCGCTCGCGCAGCCTCTGCGACAGGCGAAGGGCTTGGCCACTGTCACCGATCATGATCGGCTGGATCGGCGTAAAGCTGTCCATCAACTGCAGGCCAATTTGCTCGGCACCAAGGCGAAACTGAGCAATCAACTTGTTCAGATGCTCACGGCGCCAATGCTCGGTGCGCAGCAGCTCAAGGCTTTTGAGCGTCGCACAGGCCAGCGCCGGAGGCTGGCTGGTGGTGTAGATGTAAGGTCGGGCGAACTGGATCAGGCTTTCGATCAGTTCTTCGCTGCCCGCGACAAATGCACCGCTGGTGCCAAATGCCTTGCCCAGCGTTCCTACCAGTACCGGCACATCGTCAGCACTCAGGCCAAAATGTTCGGCAATCCCGCCGCCATTGGCGCCCAACGGACCAAAACCGTGGGCATCGTCTACCATCAACCAGGCACCCTTGGCCCTGGTTTCACGGGCCAGAGCGGGGAGGTCGGCCAGATCGCCGTCCATGCTGAATACGCCATCGGTGACCACCAGCGTACTGCCGCTGGCTTTTTCCAGACGCTTGGCAAGGCTACTTGCATCGTTATGCAGGTAGCGGTTGAAGCGCGCCCCGCTCAACAAACCGGCATCCAGCAGGGAGGCATGGTTGAGGCGGTCTTCCAGCACCGTATCGCCTTGCCCGACCAACGCGGTGACGGTTCCCATGTTGGCCATGTATCCGTTACTGAACAGCAGCGCACGCGGGCGACCGGTGAACTCGGCCAGGGCCTCCTCCAGTGCGTGGTGCGGGGTGCTGTGACCGATGACCAGATGCGACGCACCGCCGCCTACGCCCCAGCGCGATGCTCCCGCTTGCCAGGCTTCAATCACTTGCGGGTGACTGGCCAGGCCCAGGTAGTCGTTATTGCAGAAGGCGAGCAGAGGCTTGCCATCGACCACCACCTGCGGCCCTTGCGGGCTTTCTAGCAGCGGGCGCTGGCGATACAGGTTATCGGCGCGGCGTGCGGCCAGCCGGGAGCGTAGATCGAATGACATGCTGACTATAATCCCTTGTAGCCGCTGGCGCAGGCTGCGATGGGCAGCGAAGCGGCCCCGGCTTCGGTATTGAAAGCGAAGGTCCTGCGGACCTTATCGCAGCCTGCGGCAACGACTACAGGCCAGCACGGTGGTTAAACCACAGCGTTATAGAACTGCTCGCTGGACTTCTGATCCCTAAGCGCGTGCTCTATCGCCGCCTGATGCACCTCGTCGGCGTGATCTTTACCCTCCTCCGGCAGAATGCCCAAACGGCTGAACAGCCGCATGTCCTTGTCTGCCTGCGGGTTGGCCGTGGTCAGCAGTTTGTCGCCGTAAAAGATAGAGTTGGCCCCGGCAAAGAACGCCAGCGCCTGCATTTGCTCGTTCATTGCCTCACGACCTGCGGACAGGCGTACATGGCTCAGAGGCATCATGATTCGCGCTACTGCCAGCATGCGGATGAAATCAAAGGGGTCGATGTCTTCGGCGTTCTCCATCGGCGTGCCGGCCACTTTCACCAGCATGTTGATGGGCACCGATTCCGGGTGCTCAGGCAGATTGGCCAGCTGGATCAGCAGGTTGGCGCGGTCGTCCAGCGACTCGCCCATGCCCAGGATGCCGCCGGAGCAGATTTTCATCCCGCTGTCGCGCACGTAACTCAGGGTTTGCAGGCGTTCGCTGTAGGTCCGCGTGGTGATGATGCTGGTGTAGAACTCGGGCGAGGTGTCGAGGTTGTGGTTGTAGTAGTCGAGACCGGCATGGGCCAGTGCAGCGGTCTGCTCCTGATCAAGCTTGCCCAGGGTCATGCAGGTTTCCAGGCCCATGGCCTTCACCCCTTTGACCATTTCCAGCACGTAGGGCATGTCTTTGGCCGACGGGTGCTTCCAGGCTGCGCCCATGCAAAAACGGGTGGCACCGATGTCCTTGGCCCGCTGTGCTTCTTCAAGCACCTTCTGCACCTGCATCAGCTTCTCTTTGGCCAGGCCGGTGTTGTAGTGGCCCGACTGCGGACAATATTTGCAATCTTCCGGGCAGGCCCCGGTCTTGATCGATAACAGCGTCGAAACTTGAACCCGGTTGGCATTGAAATGCTTGCGGTGAACGGTCTGCGCCTCGAAAAGCAGGTCGTTGAAAGGCTGGGTGAACATCGCCCGGACTTCGGCTAATGACCAATCATGTCGCAAGTTGGCAAGGCTGCTGGCGCTCATCGGCGTTTCTCTTGTTTATGCTTTGACTAGAACCCGAGGCAAAAAACCCAGGCACGGCACGGATATCGGCATGTTTAAGGATGTGACATGAACTGTCAACCACTATGGATTCGATTGGTTTACAATTGGTTAATAAACAACCAGTCATGTTTGTTGTGTGACGAGCGCGCCCGTACAGAGCAGGCCCTGTGCGTCGCCTGCGAACTGGAACTGCCCTGGCTGGGTGACCGCTGCCAGCGCTGCGCTTTGCCGCTGCCCATGGCGGGGCTGGTTTGCGGCCATTGCATCAGACAGCCACCCGCCTTCGAACGTGTTCATGCACCTTGGGTGTATGGCTTTCCGATCGACAGCCTGATCGTGCGCTTCAAGCACCACAGCAAATGGCCCTACGGCCGCCTTTTGGCCGAAATTCTTGGGCAATCACTGCTTGATAGCTTCAACATGGGTGAACCTAGACCTGACGCCCTGCTGCCGGTACCCCTGTCCACCAAACGCTTGCGTGAGCGTGGCTATAACCAGGCCGGGATGCTGGGGGATTGGCTCGGCAAGCAGTTGCGCATCCCCTGCCAGCAACACTGGCTGCTGCGTTCGCGGAACACCGCTGCGCAACAGGATCTGGACGCCAAAACCCGCAAACGCAACCTGCGCCACGCATTCAGCCTCGCGCCAGGGGTGCAGGTGAATGGCTTGCATCTGGCCCTGATCGATGACGTGCTGACCACCGGCGCCACGGCAGAAAGCCTGGCGCGCCTGTTGCTCAAGGGTGGGGCGCGGCGGGTCGATGTGTATTGCCTGGCGCGCACGCCAAAACCTGATGGGCTTGCTTGACGTCTCCCCGTGGAGCAGGCACTTTTCGGGCACTCCCCGTCTTGCGAACCTGCCTTCATGCACCTGCCTGCCCTGCTTGCCCAGCATATTGTCCACCGCCCGCAACGTATTGCCCTGTTGCAACACATCGCCGAGCAGGGCTCGATCACGGCTGCCGCCAAAAGTGCGGGCATCAGCTACAAGGCTGCGTGGGATGCCATCGATGAGCTGAACAACCTGGCGCAAACCCCCTTGGTGCAGCGCAGCATTGGCGGCAAGGGCGGAGGCGGCGCCCGGTTGTCCGTGGCCGGTGAGCGGGTGCTGCGCCTTTATCAGCGCTTGCAGGCGTTACAGGCTCAGGTGCTGGACGCCGCCGAAGACGCCCGGGATCTCGACCTGCTCGGCCGCCTGATGTTGCGTACCAGCGCCCGTAACCAGTTGCACGGTACCGTGATTGCCATCCACAGGCATGGTCACAACGATCTGATTGACCTTGAGTTGCCCGGTGGCCTGACCTTGCAGGCGCAAATCACCCACGACAGCACCCAGCACCTGGAACTGGCGATCAATAGCCCGGCGGTGGCACTGATCAAAGCGGGCTGGCTGCAGTTGATCGACGTCGCACAAGTGCCCAGCCCCGAACACAATCACCTGCACGGGCAGATCCAACAGATTCTGCACATCGCCGACGGCCCCAGTGAAGTGCGCATCAGCCTGCCTGGCGGCCAGACGCTGTGTGCGCTGACCGAACCGCAACACCTTGAAACATTTGGACTGGCCGTGGGCAGTACGGCACAGGTGCAGTTTGCGCCGACCCTGGTGTTGCTGGGCACAGCGCTCTAAACCGCTGCCCTCACCCCAATCTTCTCCAGGAGGGTGAGGGGCTTTTCAAACAAAAACTGAAACATCCCTGTCATACCCGCTGCTTATGGTGTCTGCCAAAACCGTTGCCAGACGAGCCAGCCATGAGCCTATTAGAAGAAAACCAATCCACCGACCTTGAGCAGATCATCGGCCTGAGCCGTCGGGGCTTTATCAGTGCGGGCGCCTTGTGTGGTGCGGCGATGTTCCTCGGCGGCGGCCTGCTTGGTCGCAGCGCCCTGGCGGCCGGGGTCAGCGCCGCCAACAGCAACCTGCTGGGGTTCGACAGCATCAACGCAGCCACCACCGACACCATCAGCCTGCCGCCCGGCTACCGTTCCTCGGTGCTCATCAGCTGGGGTCAGCCGTTGCAGGCCAAAGGCCCGGCGTTTGACCCTTCCGGTAAAGGCACCGCCAGCGAGCAGGAAGTGCAATTTGGCGACAACAATGACGGCATGAGCCTGTTCGCCTTCCCCGATGACCCGAACCGGGCCCTCATGGCGATCAACAACGAATACACCAACTACCGCTACCTCTACCCTCACGGTGGCTCGCCCACTTCCCTTGAAGAAGTGCGCAAGGCCCTGGCCAGTGAAGGCGTGTCGGTGATCGAAATCCAGCGCAAGGGCGACAGCTGGCAGTTTGTTCAGGGCTCACCCTTTAACCGGCGCATCCACGGCAACACGCCGATCCGCCTCAGCGGTCCCGCGGCGGGCCACGAACTGCTGCGCACCCGGGCCGATGCCACCGGCAGCCGTGCCCTGGGCACGTTCCAGAACTGCGCCAACGGCAAAACCCCGTGGGGCACTTATCTGACGTGCGAAGAAAACTTCACTGATTGTTTCGGCAGCTCTGATGCCAAGCAAACCTTCGACACCGCGCAAAAGCGCTATGGTGCCGTGGCGGCCAGCAAGGATATCAACTGGCACCAACACGACCCGCGCTTCGACCTGGCACTCAACCCCAACGAACTCAACCGTCACGGCTGGGTAGTGGAAATCGACCCGTTCGACCCGCTTTCAACACCGGTCAAACGCACCGCCCTGGGCCGTTTCAAACACGAAAACGCCGCCCTGACCGAAACCGGCGACGGTCGTGCCGTGGTCTATATGGGCGACGATGAACGCGGCGAGTTCATCTACAAATTTATCAGCCGCGACAAGATCGACCACCAGAACCCCAAGGCCAATCGCGACCTGCTCGACCACGGCACGCTTTATGTGGCGCGCTTTGACAATGGCGACAGCAACCCTGATCGCCCCAAGGGCCAGGGCCAGTGGCTTGAACTGAGTCACGGCAAAAACGGCATTGATGCCGACCATGGTTTCGCCAGCCAGGCCGATACCCTGATCCATGCCCGCCTGGCAGGCAGCACAGTCGGCGCCACACGCATGGACCGCCCGGAATGGATAGTGGTCAGCCCCAAAGACGGCCAGGTTTATTGCACCCTGACCAACAACGTCAAACGTGGCGAGGATGGACAACCGGCTGGCGGACCCAACCCGCGTGAGAAAAACGTCTACGGACAAATCCTGCGCTGGAACGCCCATAAGGGTGATCACGGCTCGGACACCTTTGACTGGGACCTGTTCGTGGTGGCCGGCAACCCGGCAGTGCACGGCAAAACGGCCAAAGGTGGCTCGGCCAACATTACCCCGCAAAACATGTTCAACAGCCCCGACGGCCTGGGTTTCGACGACGCAGGGCGCTTGTGGATCCTCACCGACGGCGACGCCAGCAACAGCGGCGACTTTGCCGGCATGGGCAATAACCAGATGCTCTGCGCCGACCCGGCCAGCGGTGAAATCCGCCGCTTCATGGTCGGGCCGATTGGCTGTGAAGTCACCGGCATCAGCTTCTCGCCCGACCACAAAACCCTGTTCGTTGGTATTCAGCACCCCGGCGAAAACGGCGGATCCACCTTCCCCGAGCATCTGCCCAACGGCAAACCGCGTTCTTCGGTCATGGCCATCAGCCGTGAAGACGGCGGTATCGTCGGCGCCTGACCCTTTCGGTGTGGGAGCGGGCTTGCTCGCGATCGGCTTGGTGCGATTTAACTGACAGACCGCAGCGCCTGCATCGTGAGCAAGCCCGCTCCCACAGCGGATTAAGTCGCCTTCCGGGCCCCGGTCTGCGCTAACATGCATGGCCGGACGCGGCAGCCTGCTGCGCGCAGGAGTCAGCATGTCTCATCCGTTTGCAACACTTACCCCTGATCTGGTCCTCGACGCCGTCGAGAGCATCGGCTTCCTGAGCGATGCCCGCGTGTTGGCGCTCAACAGCTACGAAAACCGCGTGTATCAGGTCGGCATCGAAGACTCGCAGCCGCTGATCGCCAAGTTCTATCGCCCTCAGCGCTGGACCAACGAAGCGATCCTCGAAGAGCACCGCTTCACCTTCGAACTGGCCGACTGCGAAGTCCCGGTCGTGGCCCCGATGATTCACAACGGCCAAAGCCTGTTCGAGCACCAGGGCTTTCGCTTTACCTTGTTCCCACGCCGTGGTGGCCGTGCGCCAGAGCCGGGAAACCTCGACCAGCTGTATCGTCTCGGGCAACTGCTCGGCCGCCTGCATGCCGTAGGCGCAACCAAGCCGTTCGAACACCGCGAAGCACTGGGCGTGAAAAACTTCGGTCACGACTCACTGACCACCCTGCTCGAAGGCAACTTCATACCGCGCAGCTTGCTCCCGGCCTACGAGTCCGTCGCCCGCGACCTGCTCAAGCGCGTTGAAGACGTCTACGCCGCCACCCCGCACACCAACATCCGCATGCATGGCGATTGCCACCCCGGCAACATGATGTGCCGCGATGAAGTGTTCCATATCGTCGACCTCGATGACTGCCGCATGGGCCCTGCGGTGCAGGACTTGTGGATGATGCTGGCCGGTGATCGCCAGGAATGCCTGGGCCAGCTGTCAGAGTTGATGGACGGTTACAGCGAATTCCATGACTTCAACCCGCGGGAGCTGGCATTGATCGAGCCGCTGCGCGCCTTGCGCCTGATGCACTACAGTGCCTGGCTGGCGCGACGCTGGGACGACCCGGCCTTCCCCCACAGCTTCCCGTGGTTTGGTACCGAACGCTACTGGGGCGACCAGATCCTGGCATTGCGTGAACAGCTTTCAGCACTCAATGAGGAGCCGCTGAAACTGTTCTGACGCCATGTATATGGCTCTTGTGGGAGCGGGCTTGCTCGCGATTGGCTCGATGCGGTTTAACTGTCAGACCGTAGCGACCGCATCGCGAGCAAGCCCGCTCCCACAGAAAATCCGGGACCGCTGCTGGTGCAAAAACAACTGTCTGCCTTGCAAATCTCCTGCACGACACGCCTGCAAAACCTGCTTACAATCCTGACTTCTTCCGTGTCTGTTAGTTGCCTAAGCAAGGATTCTGCATGCAAGCCGCCAACCCGCGCCGCGGGTATATTTTAGGCCTCACGGCCTATGTCATCTGGGGCATTTTCCCGCTCTACTTCAAACTGCTGGCCAGCGTTCCGGCGGCCGAAATCATCGTCAACCGGGTGCTTTGGTCGGCCTTGTTCGGCTCGTTGCTGCTGCTGGTGTGGAAGCACCCCGGCTGGTGGCAGGAACTGCGCGACAACCCCAAACGCCTGGGCGTGCTGACCATCAGCGGCCTGCTGATTGCCGCCAACTGGCTGACCTATGTATGGGCCGTAAATAACGACCGCATGGTCGAAGCCAGCCTGGGCTATTACATCAACCCGCTGGTAAACGTATTGCTCGGCATGTTGCTGCTGGGCGAACGCCTGCGCCGCTTGCAGTGGATTGCCGTAGGCCTGGCAGCTGCGGGCGTGGCACAACAAGTGTGGCAAGTGGGCAGCCTGCCGTGGGTATCGCTGGTGCTGGCACTGACGTTTGGCTTTTACGGGCTGATTCGCAAGCAAGCACCGGTCAAGGCGCTGCCGGGGCTGGTGGTAGAAACCTGGATCCTGGTCCCGGTTGCCATCGGCTGGCTGTTGCTGCATCCGGAAGCCAACAGCGCCCACGTTGACTTCTGGAGTACCTCAGAGGCCTGGCTGCTGGTATTTGCCGGCCCGGCCACGCTGATACCCCTGGTCAGTTTCAACGCCGCCGCACGACATCTGCCCTACACGACCCTGGGCTTTATGCAGTACATCGCGCCGACGCTGGTGCTGATCCTGGCGGTCTGGGTGTATGGCGAACACCTGTCCGAAAGCACCTTGATCGCCTTTGCGTTTATCTGGGCCGGGCTGGTGGTGTACAGCCTCGATGCCTGGTTCAGCCTGCGCCAGCGCAGCTGAACCGGCGCAGCTGAACCGGCGCAGTTACTCTTCGGTGCTGAACTTGAGGTCTACCAGCAGTTCATCGGCCAGGGTTTCCAGACGCTTTTGCAGCACGTCGAGCGATAAGGTCAGGGGCACAGCCAGAATGGCCTCGGCATGAAACAGCGGCTCGTTGCTCATGGGCGCGGGCCGCACATCGGTCACCAGCCGCTCCAGGCTCACCCCCTGCTCCGTCAGCACCCGGGTGATATCGCGCACAATGCCGGGGCGGTCGTTGCCCACCAGCTCCATGGCGATGGGCTTCCAGGTGCAGGACTGCTCGATCCCGCTTTCGGCGATCAATACCCGAATCCCTTCCTTGCCCAACCGCTGCAGCGCATCGACCAGCTCATCGTGGGCTTCGGCAGGCACGCCGACACGCAGGATCCCGGCAAATTGCCCGGCCATACGCGACATGCGACTCTCCAGCCAGTTACCTCCATGCTCGGCGATGCACTGGGCAATACGCTCGACCTGCCCGGCCTTGTCCTGGGCAAAGACAGTGATAACAAGATGATTCATGGCGGGACTCTCTTATTAGGGGGTCGATTGAGTATAGGCAACACCCTTCCCTGTGGGAGCGGGCTTGCTCGCGATGGTCTCGCCACGGTTTGCCTGACAGACCGCGTCGCCCGAATCACGAGCAAGCCTGCTCCACAGATGCCTTCAAAATCACAAATTGTGTACTGTTTTTAGAATTATCTGGAACAACCTGCCTGTTTCTTGAGAACATCCCGTTCTTCTGAGTGACCGTTCGCGTAAAAATGGTCGCAGAACGACGTGATCAGTCTGATTTTCACATCTGCAATTGATCATGTAGTATGCCTCGGCGACCACTACATAACTTGCAACATGGTCTGCCAAAGCGTCTGCAATCCCCGTACAAACCCGCTCTGGCGGTGTTTTGAGAAGCGCTCCAGGCTTTAAATAAAAATGAGTGAGGCAAGCAATGACTGAACACGTTCACGTCGGTGGCCTGCAGGTCGCCAAAGTCCTGTTCGACTTCGTCAACAACGAAGCTATCCCCGGTACCGGCCTCACCGCCGATCAGTTCTGGGCCGGTGCCGACAAGGTCATCAACGACCTGGCACCCAAGAACAAAGCACTGCTCGCCAAACGCGATGATTTGCAGGCGCGCATCGACGCCTGGCACCAGGCGCAGGCCGGCAAGGCCCATGACGCCGTGGCTTATAAGGCCTTCCTCCAGGATATCGGGTATCTGCAGCCAGAAGCTGCGGATTTCCAGGCAACGACGCAAAACGTCGATGACGAAATCGCCCGCATGGCCGGCCCGCAATTGGTGGTGCCGGTGATGAATGCGCGCTTTGCCCTCAACGCCTCTAACGCCCGTTGGGGCTCGCTGTACGACGCGCTTTACGGCACCGACGCCATCAGCGAAGCCGACGGCGCCGAAAAGGGCAAAGGCTACAACAAGGTTCGCGGCGACAAGGTCATCGCCTTCGCCCGCGCCTTTCTCGACGAAGCTGCACCTCTGGCCAGCGGCTCCCACGTTGATTCCAGCGGCTACGCCATTGTTGACGGCGCCTTGCAGGTCACCCTCAAGGGCGGCGCCAGCACCGGCCTGCGCGACACCGCGCAGTTGATCGGTTACCACGGCACGGCCGCAGCGCCGACGGCCGTGCTGCTCAAGCACAACGGCCTGCATTTCGAAATCCAGGTCGACGCGGCCAGCCCCGTCGGCCAGACCGATGCTGCAGGCGTCAAAGACGTGCTGATGGAAGCCGCCCTGACCACCATCATGGACTGCGAAGACTCGGTCGCTGCGGTCGATGCCGATGACAAGGTGGTGATCTACCGCAACTGGCTCGGCCTGATGAAGGGTGACCTCAGCGAGCAAGTATCCAAGGGCGGCCAGACCTTTACCCGCACCATGAACCCGGATCGCGAGTACACCGCGCCAAACGGCGGCACCGTCAGCCTCCACGGCCGCTCGCTGTTGTTCGTGCGCAACGTCGGCCACCTGATGACCATCGATGCGATCCTCGACAAAGACGGCAACGAAGTGCCCGAAGGCATCCTCGACGGCCTGCTCACCAGCCTGGCGGCTATCCACAGCCTCAATGGCCAGACCACGCGCAGCAACAGCCGCACCGGCTCGGTGTATATCGTCAAGCCGAAGATGCACGGGGCTGAAGAAGCCGCGTTCACCAACGAGCTGTTCGGCCGCATCGAAGACGTGCTCAAGCTGCCACGCAACACGCTCAAGGTCGGAATCATGGACGAAGAGCGCCGTACCACGATCAACCTCAAGGCCTGCATCAAGGCCGCCAGCGAGCGAGTGGTGTTTATCAACACCGGCTTCCTGGACCGTACCGGCGACGAGATTCACACGTCGATGGAAGCCGGCCCGGTCGTACGCAAGGCCGACATGAAAGCCCAGAAGTGGATTTCGGCCTACGAAAACAACAACGTCGATGTCGGCTTGAGCACTGGCCTGCAAGGTCGTGCACAAATCGGTAAAGGCATGTGGGCCATGCCCGATCTGATGGCCGCCATGCTGGAGCAGAAAATCGCTCACCCGCTGGCCGGCGCCAACACTGCCTGGGTCCCGTCACCGACCGCCGCCGCCCTGCACGCGCTGCATTACCACAAGGTTGACGTGTTCGCCCGTCAGGCCGAACTGGCCAAGCGCGCTCCGGCTTCGGTGGACGACATCCTGACCATCCCGCTGGCGGTGAACCCGCAGTGGACCCCGGAACAGATCCAGAACGAACTGGACAACAACTCCCAGGGCATCCTGGGCTACGTTGTGCGCTGGATCGACCAGGGCGTGGGGTGCTCCAAGGTGCCGGACATCAACGACATCGGCCTGATGGAAGACCGTGCCACGCTGCGTATCTCCAGCCAGCACATCGCCAACTGGCTGCGTCACGGCATCGTCAACGAAGAGCAGGTCATGGCAAGCCTCAAGCGCATGGCACCGGTGGTTGACCGCCAGAACGCCAACGACGCGCTGTACCGTCCGTTGGCGCCGGACTTCGACAGCAATATCGCCTTCCAGGCAGCGGTCGAGCTGGTCATCGAAGGCACCAAACAGCCTAACGGCTACACCGAGCCGGTACTGCACCGTCGTCGGCGCGAGTTCAAGGCCAGAAACGGCCTGTAACCCGCAGCAATAAAAAAAGCCCCGATCATTCGGGGCTTTTTTTTGACACGGTGGGAGACCAACCTTACATCCCCAACTCCTCACGGATCAGCTTGAGCAACCTGTCGGTATCAATCGGCTTGAGCAAAAAGTCCACCACGCTCAAATGCATGGCATCGATGGCATCCCGTACATTCGCATCCCCCGACATGATGATAACCGGCAAGGCCGCCCGCTCGGATTCACGCACTTTGCGGATCAGATGCAAGCCATCGTGGGGCAGCATGCGCAAATCGGTGAGCATCAGGTTGATCGGCTGGCCCGATGCCAATAGGGCCAGCGCTTCTTCTTCATTGCTGGCCTGGAGGCACTCGATGGCATTGAGTTCAAGAAACTCCGCCAACAACTCCCGAGCCAAAACATCATCTTCGACAATCAACACACATGACGAGACCGAAGCAGGTGTCTGCATGACCTCTTGTAAGGCCTCTCTTTCGGCGTCAGTCAAAATGTCGTGTTCGGTCATAGGCTTCTCGGAAGCTGACTTGCAGGCGAAATATCCTAATAGCGTAGTCGGTTATCCATTACTGGGTGTAAATGTGCGCTCACATTCCGGTATTTCCAAGCCTGCCAGCACAAGAAATATCTGAAACCAATGTGCGATGTTTTTAAAACAGCAGCACAACGCTGCCCCATAGACTTACGTCCAATGGGCACCCGCGCGCAGACCACCGAGCATGAGGGATAGAAATACACCTTGGGGCGATGCCCTGTCCGGTCATAACAACAACGGCTCACAACCAACGACGCGGTATCAGTAATGAGTAAATCGGATGCGTTTCTCCAGGCAGGGAAAACCGCGGTGTTGCAGAACATTCACGGCACCATGCAATTCTTGCAGCGATTCCCGCCCTTCAACCAAATGGAAAACACTCACCTGGCGTACCTGGTCGAGCAGTGCCAACTGCGCTTCTATGCCCCGGGCGAAAGCATCATCCGACCCACCGACGGGCCGGTGGAGCACTTCTATATCGTCAAGCAGGGCCGAGTGGTGGGCGAGCGCACCCACGCCGGTCGCGAAGAAGCCCAGACCACCTTCGAGATCACCGCCGGCGAATGCTTCCCCCTGGCCGCGCTGCTGGGCGAGCGCGCCACCCGCACCGAACACCGGGCCGCCGAAGATACGTTCTGCCTGCAACTGAACAAAACCGCGTTTATCAAACTGTTTGGCCTGTCCGACGAATTTCGCGACTTTGCCTTGCGCGGCGTCAGCAGCCTGCTGGACAAGGTCAATCAGCAGGTGCAGCAAAAAGCCGCTGAAACCCTCGGCACCCAGTACTCGCTCAACACCCGCCTGGGTGAACTGGCCATGCGTCATCCCGTGACCTGCGCGCCTCAGGTTGCACTGCGTGAAGCCGTGCGTCTGATGCACGAACAGCAGGTGGGCAGCATTGTGGTGGTCGACGAGTTCAAGGCCCCGCTGGGGATTTTCACCCTGCGCGACCTGCGTCAGGTCGTTGCCAATGGCATTGAGGATTTCGACCAGGCCATCGACCTGCACATGACCCCCGGGCCGTTCTACCTGAGCCCCGATCACAGCGCTTTCGACGCTGCAATCGCCATGACCCAGCGGCATATTGCCCACGTGTGCCTGGTTAAAGATCAACGCCTGTGTGGGGTTGTTTCCGAGCGTGACCTGTTTTCGCTGCAACGGGTCGACCTGGTGCATCTGGCACGTACCATCCGCCATGCTCCACGGCTGGAAACCCTGATCAGCCTGCGCGGCGAAATCGGCCAGCTGGTTGAGCGCATGCTGGCCCACGGCGCATCTTCCACGCAAATCACCCATATCATCACCCAACTGAACGATCACACCGTCTGCCGGGTGATTGAACTGGTGCTGGCTGACAAGGGTGACCCCGGCGTGCCGTTTACCTGGCTGTGTTTTGGCAGCGAAGGACGGAGCGAACAAACCCTGCACACCGACCAGGACAACGGCATCCTGTTCGAGGCCAGGGACGCTGCCGAGGCCGCCGACATTCGCCAGCGCCTGCTGCCCATCGCCCAGCAGATCAACCAGCACCTGGCGGCCTGCGGCTTTACCCTGTGCAAGGGCAATATCATGGCCGGCAACCCCGACCTGTGCTTGTCCCGTACCGAATGGGCGCGGCGCTTTGCGGCGTTTATTCGTGAAGCCACCCCGGAAAACCTGCTGGCCTCCACCATCTACTTCGACCTGCGCGTGGTCTGGGGCGATGAACAGGGCTGCGCGCAACTACGTCGCGGCATCCTTGAGCAAGTGGCCGACAACCGCCTGTTCCAGCGCATGATGGCCGACAACGCCCTGCGTCACCGGCCGCCGGTGGGGCGCTTTCGCGAGTTTGTGCTGGAGCGCAAAGGCAGTGACAAGGCCACCCTCGACCTCAAGGTGCAGGGCCTTACGCCCTTTGTCGACGGGGCTCGCTTGCTGGCACTGGCCAACGGTGTAGAAGCCAACAATACCCTTGAGCGCTTGCGCCAACTGGTTGCTCTCGACGTGATCGAACCGCTGGACGGCGGTGCCTACGAGGAGGCTTACCACTTTATCCAGCAAACCCGCATGCAGCAGCACCAGTTGCAAACCCGGGAAAACCGCCCGTACTCCAATCGCGTCGACCCGGACAACCTCAACCAGCTGGATCGCCGTATCCTGCGTGAAGCCCTGCGCCAGGCCCAGCGCCTGCAAAGCAGCCTGGCCCTGCGGTATCAGCTATGAGCCTGTTGTCCTGGCTGTTACCCCGCAAAAAACCGCTGCTAAGCCTTGAGCAACAGCAACGCCTGCTGCAATTGCCGTCCGCCACCGCCTTGAGCAATGTGCCCTTGCGCAGTCAGCGTTGGGTGGTGGTAGACCTGGAAACCAGCGGTCTTAATCTCAACCGCGATCAAGTGTTGTCGATTGGCGCAGTAGTGATTGAAGACGGCGCCATTGACTTGAGCCAGGCCTTTGAGCGCACCCTGCTGCGCCCCGACCACCCCCTGAGCCCCAGCATGCTGCTGCATGAACTGGGACCTGCCGCCATTGCCGCCGGCAGCGACCCGGTGGATGCGCTGCTGGATTTCATGGACTTTGTCGGCGATAGCCCGGTACTGGCCTTCCATGCACCATTTGACCAGCACATGCTCACCCGAGCCCTCAAGGACAGCCTGGGCTATCGGTTGCAGCATCCGTTTATGGATGTGGCCGCATTGGCACCGATGCTCTGCCCGCAGTTCAACCCGCGCCAGGCAGGGCTGGATCACTGGATCAACCACTTCAACCTGCAGGTTGAAGACCGTCACAACGCCAGTGCAGACGCGCTGGCCACGGCCGAGCTGGCACTGATCCTGTTCAGCCGTGCCAGCGTCCAGGGCATCGACAGCCCCCTGGCCTTGCAACAGCGGCTTAACCAGTGGCAGCGACGCAAGCAGATTCATGGCTTTTAATCTGTGGGAGGGGTCTTGCTCGCGATTCATGCGACGCGGCTCATCAGGCGAAACGCGGCGATCCCATCGCGAGCAAGCCCGCTCCCACAATAACGACCCTCCCCCGCTTATATGTCATCCGATGAGCGTCAATTGCGTAGGATCACTCCCTCTGCCACAATCGCGAATAATTATCGTTAGTTAAAACTTGCAGTCGGTGATGCTCTTGTCGTCAGTCCAAACCCCCCACAGTGAGCTGGTTGGAGCGCTTTATCGCGACCATCGCGGCTGGCTGCTGGCGTGGTTACGGCGCAACGTGGCCTGCCCGCAGCGGGCAGAGGACCTCAGCCAGGACACTTTTGTACGCCTGCTTGGCCGTACCGAACTGCAAGCCCCGCGCGAACCCCGGGCCTTTCTGGCGGCCATCGCCAAAGGCCTGCTGTTCGACTATTTTCGCCGCGCCGCCCTGGAGCAGGCCTGGCTCAACGAGTTGATGCTGATCCCCGAAGCCGAGCACCCCTCGCCCGAGGCCCAGCAGTTGATCCTCGAAGACCTGCGAGCCATCGACCGCATGTTGGCCAAACTGTCGAGCAAGTCGCGTGCGGCCTTCCTGCACAGTCGGCTCGACGGCATGACCCATGCCGAAATCGCCGAACGCCTGGGCGTGTCGGTGCCCCGTGTACGTCAATACCTGGCCCAGGGTATCCGCCAGTGCTACATCGCCCTGTATGGTGAGCCGACATGAGCCAGGCCAACGGCAAACCGGTCTCGGCCCAGGTGCTGGACGCCGCCATCGCCTGGCAACTGTGCCTGGATTGCGGCAACGGCAGCGCCGTGGAACAGGCCGAGTTCGCCAAGTGGTACAGCGCCAGCGAAGAACACGCCCGGGCCTGGTTACAACTGGGCATGCTCGACCAGCGCTTCAGCAATACCGGCATCCCGGCACGCAACGCCCTGCTCAATGCGCGCAATGGCGTGCAGCAGCAGGCGCGCAAGATCGGCAGCGGCCTGGCGAGTATCGCCCTGGTGTGCGGGCTGGCCCTGTTTGCCGGCAAGAACTACTTGCCCATCGATTACTGGATGGCCGACCAGCGCACTGCCACCGGTGAACAGCGCCAGATGCGCCTGGCCGACGGCACGTTGCTCAACCTCAATACCCACAGTGCAGTCGATGTACGTTTTGACAACAGCACCCGGCGCATCATCCTGCAAGAAGGCGAGATCATGGTCGAAACCGGCCACGGCGACCCTCGCCCGTTTATCGTACAAACCCGCGATGGCAGCTTGCTGGCCCTTGGCACCCGGTTCATGGTCAAACGCGAAGACGACGGCACGCGCCTGAGCGTGCTGCAATCGCGTGTCCAGGCCCATCCAGAAGATAGCGTCGAACAGACCATCTACAGCGAAGGGCAGCAAGTGCTGATGCACCGCGACCGTCTGGGCCAGATGTATGCAGTGAGCCCCGGGGCCGACGCCTGGACACGGGGCATGCTGGTACTGGACAACGTGCGCCTGGGCGACATGGTTGGCGAACTCAACCGCTATCACCGTGGCCACCTGGGTGTAGCCCCCGAAGTGGCCGACCTGCGCATCACTGGCAGCTTCCCGCTGAACAACGTCGAACTGGCGCTCAACGCCCTGTTGCCGACCTTGCCGGTGCAAATCGAACAGCGCACCCCGTGGTGGGTCACTGTCAGCGCCAGGCCTGCGGCGAACTGAATCTAAATTATTTTCAATAAGCCCTATCACTTTTCAAATCTCGTGCGGCAGATAGGCATTGAGAAACATTTCCATTCAGGAACCCGCCGAATGTCCCGCACCCTCGACACGTTTTTGCGCCCCAGCCTGTTGGCTGTTGCCATTGCCCTTGGCGCTCCGCTGGCCAGCACCACGCTGATTGCCGCCGAACAGGCATCCTCTGCGCGCAGCTACAACCTGCCCGCCGGCCCATTGGCGGCCACCCTGAACCAGATCGCCAGCCAGGCTGGCATCACCCTGGCCATCGACTCGTCCTTGCTGGCAGGCAAAACCTCGGCACCGGTCAACGGCACATTTGAAGCCACGACTGCGTTGCGTGAGGCGTTGCAGGGGAGCGGCTTGCAGCTGGTGCCCGGCTCGGCTGGCAGCTTTACTCTGATCGAGATTCCCCAGGGCGCATTGGCTCTAGGAGCAACGACCATCTCCGCCCAGGGCAGCTACGAAAGCGCCTGGGGTCCGGTGGACGGCTACCTCGCCCAGCGCACGGCGTCGGGTACCAAAACCGATACCTCTTTGGCTGAAGCCCCGCGCTCCATCTCCGTGGCCACCCGTAGCCAAATGCAGGACCGGGCGGTGCAGAACCTGGATGATGCAGTACGTTACATGCCCGGCGTTACGGCCAGCAGCTATGGCAGCGACAGCCGCTCGGAGTGGCTGAAGGTACGCGGCTTCGAACCCACCCAGTTTCTCGACGGCCTACCGCTGCCCAAGGGCTCCTACACCATGCCCAAGCTGGAAACCTGGGACCTGGAGCGCGTAGCCCTGCTGCGTGGCCCAGCGTCATCGGTCTACGGCCAGACACCTGCCGGGGGTTTGCTGGACATGGTCAGCCGTCGCCCGCAGGACACCCCCAGCCATGAAGTGCAGGTCCAGGTCGGCAGCTACCAGCGCAAGCAGATCAGCTTCGACAGCACTGGCCCGATCGATGATGAAGGCCGCTTTTTGTACCGTATCAGCGGCCTGGTACGCGACAGCAACACCGCCATCGATCACAACGAAGACAAGCGCTATAACCTCGCGCCCAGTCTGACCTGGAACATCGACCCGGACACCAAACTGACGTTCCTCAGCCAGTTCAATCGTGACGACACCGGTATCACAAGTCAGTTCTTGCCGATCCAGGGCACTAAGGTTGACTCACCGGCGGGCAGTGTGAAGTATCACGAGAACCTGGGTGATCCGAAGTGGGAGTTCTACGACAAGACCTACTACGCACTCGGCTACGCCTTCGAACACCGCTTTGACGATGTGTGGCAGTTCCGTCAGAACTTGCGCTACACCAAAAGCGACCTGTCATTTCAGGGCATCACTGCAGGCGGTTACTACGGCTCCGTTGCCGACGACGGTACCGTGCAGCGCGGCGCCAATATCGTGAACGAAGACATCAGCCAGTTCGCCGTGGATAACAACTTCCAGGCAGACTTCAATACGGGCGCCCTCAAGCACACTGTACTGATCGGCCTCGATCACCAACGCGTCAATACCAACTACAAGTGGCAATACGGCGCGGCCCCGGCCAGCAACATCATCAACCCGATCTACGGGCAGGATTTCAGCAACGTCAAATACACCGCTTACAACGACTACAACCAGAAAACCCGTGACACCGGCCTCTACCTGCAAGACCAGATGGCGCTGGATAACTGGCGTTTGACCTTGGGCGGACGCCAGGATTGGCTGCACACCGACACCACGTTCTACAACGAGAACAATGCGCGCGACAAACGTGACGACAGCGCCTTCACCGGCAATGCCGCGCTGAGCTATGTGTTCGATTCCGGCTTCACGCCTTATGTGTCCTATGCCGAATCGTTCCAGGCCGAGCCGGGTGGTTTTGGCGGCAAGGCGTTCAAGCCCGGTACTGGCAAGCAATACGAAGTGGGCCTCAAGTACCAGCCACCCGGCACCGAGATGCTGTTCACCGCTGCCGTGTATGACCTGACCCGTAAAAACATCGTGCTTAGCGACACCCTGGGTGTAAGCCGGCCACTGGGTGAAGCCAACGTGCGCGGCGTGGAGCTGGAGGCCGTGGGTAACGTCAACGAGAACCTTAAACTGACCGCTGCCTACACCTATGCCAACACCAAGATGACCAAGGTCTCCGACCCGCTGGACAAGAACCGTCCACTGCCCCTGACGCCTGAACATCAAGCCTCGATCTGGGCTGACTACACCTGGCACAAAGGCGTTCTGGATGGCTTCGGCGTCGGCTTTGGTGCCCGCTACATTGGTGAGACCGACAACATCGCAATCGGCAGCATGGCTTATGTGCCCGACGCTTCTTATGGCCACACCGACGCTTATACCGTCTACGACGCCGCGGTGCATTACGACTTGGGCAAGGTCAGCAAAACGCTCAAGGGCGCCACGGTTTCTGTGAACGCCAACAACGTATTCGACAAGGAATACCTGTCGACCTGCGACGGTTTCTATTGCTACTACGGCGACCGCCGTAACGTCATGGCCAGCGTCAACTACAAGTGGTAACCCGCTAAGGGCTGCACCACCTTCCCCCTGTGGGAGCGGGCTTGCCCGCGATGCAGACAACTCGGTGCAACTGCAAAAACGAGTTGATGCCATCGCGAGCAAGCCCGCTCCCACAGGGGGTTTACGCATTCAGGATTTTCATGAAAAGCAAAACCATCCGCCGCTGGTCCTTTATCCACACCTGGACCAGCCTGATTTGCACTGCGTTCTTGCTGATGCTGGCACTGACCGGCCTGCCGTTGATTTTTCATCATGAAATCGACCATCTGCTAGGCGATGCGCCGCAGGTCAAAACCCTGCCTGCCGATACCCCAACCCTCGACCTGCAACAACTGGTGCGCGCCGCCGAAGCTCATCGCCCGGGCGAGGTCATGCAGTATTTTGGCTGGGAAGAGGACGAACCCAATGCAGTCCTGAGCATCATGGCGCCCACCGCCGGCACCGAACCCAATTCGTCCCACACCTTTATGCTCGATGCGCGCACCGGCGAAGCCATAGAGGTGCCGTCAGCCAATGGCGGACTCATGATGGTCATGCTGCGCCTGCATGTGGACATGTTCGCCGGGCTGCCCGGCAAGCTGCTACTCGCGTTTATGGGCCTGCTGTTTGTATTGGCCATCATCTCCGGCACAGTGCTGTACCTGCCTTTTATGCGCCGCCATGAATTCGCTACCGTGCGCACCGACAAATCCAAACGCCTGCGCTGGCTCGACCTGCACAACCTGATTGGCGCCGTGACCCTGACCTGGGCCCTGGTGGTAGGGGTGACCGGCGTTATCAGTGCCTGTGCTGACCTGATCATTGCCGCATGGCGCAATGACAGCCTCAGCGCCATGATCGAACCCTACCGCGATGCTCCGCCACTGACCCGTCTTGCCCCGGCCAGCCAGTTGCTGGAGATCGCAGCCAAAGCCGCGCCCGGCATGCGCCCGGACTTTATCGCCTTCCCCGGTACACGGTTCTCCAGCGAGCACCATTACGCGGTCTTTATGAAAGGCAGCACGCACCTGACTTCTCACCTGCTGACCCCGGTATTGATCGATGCCAGTACCCTGGAGGTCACCGCAGTGGCCGGGCGCCCGTGGTACATGGACGCTATGGGCATGTCCCAACCGCTGCACTTCGGCGATTACGGCGGCATGCCGATGAAAATCCTCTGGGCGGCTCTCGACGTACTGACCATTGTGGTGCTCGGCAGCGGACTCTACCTGTGGTGGGTGCGCCGCCGAGCGGCCAGGGAGAACGCACGATGAGGCCCCGTCAGTCGAACTTCTGGAAAGTGTTTTCCATCCCGCTGGCGATTGGCCTGGTCAGCGTGATGGGCTTGTTCAGTGCGCTATTGGGTGACGAAGCGTGGGATGTATTGAGCTGGATTGGCTTGGGTATTCCTGTGTGGATCAGTGTGCGCGGGTTGCTCAAGTGACCCTCACCCTAGCCCTCTGGGAGAGGGCTAGGGTGAGGGCTGCAACTGACAGCCACAAAAAAGCCCGCATCGCTGCGGGCTTTTTTGTACGCGCCGGTCTTAGTTGACCTTGGCGTTCAGCTCACCTTTGAGGTAACGCTGGTACATGGCTTCGAGGGAGATCGGCTTGATCTTCGAAGCATTACCGGCAGTACCGAAGGCTTCGTAACGGGCAATACACACGTCACGCATGGCCGTTACAGTGGCGCCGAAGAACTTGCGCGGGTCAAACTCGCTCGGGTTGGTTGCCATCAGGCGACGCATCGCGCCAGTCGATGCCAGACGCAGGTCGGTGTCGATGTTGACCTTGCGCACGCCGTGCTTGATGCCTTCAACGATTTCTTCTACCGGCACACCGTAGGTTTCTTTGATGTCGCCGCCGAACTCGTTGATGATCGCCAGCCACTCTTGTGGAACAGAGGACGAACCGTGCATCACCAGGTGAGTGTTCGGAATGCGCTTGTGGATCTCTTTGATACGGTCGATTGCCAGTACGTCGCCAGTCGGTGGCTTGGTGAACTTGTAAGCGCCGTGGGAAGTACCGATGGCAATTGCCAGGGCATCTACCTGGGTGCGCTTGACGAAGTCAGCCGCTTCTTCCGGGTCGGTCAGCATCTGGCTGTGATCCAGAACGCCTTCTGCACCGATGCCGTCTTCTTCGCCAGCCATACCGGTTTCCAGCGAACCCAGGCAGCCCAGCTCGCCTTCAACCGATACGCCGCAAGCGTGCGCCAGGGCAACGGTTTGTTGAGTCACGCGAACGTTGTAGTCGTAGTCGGTCGGGGTCTTGCCGTCTTCACCCAGCGAGCCGTCCATCATCACCGAGCTGAAGCCCAGCTGGATCGAGCGCTGGCACACGTCAGGGCTGGTGCCGTGGTCCTGGTGCATGCACACCGGGATATGCGGGAATTCTTCGATTGCAGCCAGGATCAGGTGACGCAGGAAAGGAGCACCCGCGTACTTGCGCGCACCGGCCGAGGCCTGAACGATCACCGGGGAGTCGGTCTTGTCAGCGGCTTCCATAATGGCGCGCATCTGCTCAAGGTTGTTTACGTTGAAGGCTGGAACGCCGTAGCCGAATTCGGCGGCGTGGTCCAACATCTGGCGCATGCTGATAAGTGCCATTGTGTGTGTCTCTCCCGGACAAGGGTCGTTAATCGTGCAAGCCTGCCGTAGCGGCGGCTGCTATTCAAGTTATTGCAGATCGGGGGTTTGCCCCGATATGGCCAATGCGATTTAGCTGAAACGTTACAGCCTCAGCTATAGCTTTGCGGCCCATTGGGTGGGCCACATTTCAAATCATGGGCACCCGCGCTCTTGTGAAGGCTTGGGCGACTCGTATTTTTCCAGCGCCTCGGGCCCTGAGCGTTTATTGACCAGCGGCACGCTTTGCGCCTGCCAGTCAGCCTGGTAACAACCACTCTCTTCAGGGGTTGCAGCCTCGGGCACCGACTCGCTCGAGCCGGCGCAACCGGCCAAAAAGCCCGCGATCATCAACAGCGGTAACAACTTGACCATGTCCATGCTTCCTTTCAGGGCCTGAAACACCTTCAGGCTTTGGCGCGGCTTTCCAGGATTTCAACGGCAGGCAGTACCTTGCCTTCGACGAACTCCAGGAATGCACCACCGCCGGTGGAGATGTAGGAGATTTGATCAGCAATGCCGTATTTGTCGATCGCCGCCAGAGTGTCGCCGCCACCCGCAATCGAGAACGCTGCGCTGTCGGCAATGGCCCGGGCCAGAACCTTGGTGCCGTTGCCGAACTGGTCGAACTCGAACACGCCAACCGGACCGTTCCACAGGATAGTCTTCGAAGACTTGAGCAGCTCGGCGAAATGCGCAGCAGTTTGCGGGCCGATATCCAGGATCATGTCGTCAGCAGCCACGTCGGCAATCAGCTTGACGGTGGCAGCGGCACTTTCAGCGAACTCTTTGGCCACGACTACGTCGGTAGGCAGGGGCACGTTGACCTTGGCAGCGATGGCGCGGGCAGTTTCCAGCAGGTCAGGCTCGTACAGCGACTTGCCCACCGGGTGACCGGCAGCGGCCAGGAAAGTGTTGGCGATACCGCCACCCACGATCAGCAGATCGCAGATCTGGCTCAGGCTGTTGAGCACTTCAAGCTTGGTCGACACCTTGGAGCCAGCAACAATGGCCGCCATTGGCTTGGCCGGGGCGCCCAGGGCCTTGCCCAGTGCTTCCAGTTCAGCAGCCAGCAGAGGGCCTGCCGCAGCAACCTTGGCAAACTTGGCCACGCCGTGGGTCGAACCTTCGGCGCGGTGAGCGGTGCCGAAAGCGTCCATCACAAACACGTCGCACAGGGCGGCGTATTGCTTGGCCAGTTCGTCGGCGTTTTTCTTTTCGCCCTTGTTGAAGCGCACGTTCTCGAACAGCACGATGTCGCCGGCTTTGACGTCGACACCATTGAGGTAATCGCTGACCAGCGGCACTTCACGGCCCAGGGCCTTGCTCAGGTACTCGGCTACAGGCTTGAGGCTGTTTTCAGCCGAGAACTCGCCTTCAGTCGGACGTCCCAGGTGCGAGCAGACCATAACCGCCGCGCCTTTTTCCAACGCCAGCTTGATGGTCGGCAGCGAAGCGAGGATACGCGCATCGCTGGTGACTACACCGTCCTTGACTGGGACGTTGAGGTCTTCGCGGATCAGTACGCGTTTACCTTGCAGATCGAGGTCGGTCATCTTCAACACGGTCATGGGTCGCAATTCCTGAGTTTCTAATGTTAGAGAACGGATTTTGGGTGGGTAACGTGCAAGTAGTGCTCTGCCACATCGATCATTCGATTGGCAAAACCCCATTCGTTGTCGAACCAGGCCAGCAGGTTCACCAGCCGGGGGCCGGAAACGCGGGTTTGGCTGGCATCGACAATGGCCGAATGAGGGTCATGATTGAAATCACAGCTGGCGTGCGGCAGCTCGGTGTAGGCCAGCAAGCCTTTGAGCGGGCCGCTGGTGGCAGCCTCGCGCAGCAGGCGGTTCACTTCTGCGGCATCGGTATCCCGGGCCGTGGTCAGGGTGATGTCCAGGCACGACACGTTCAAGGTCGGCACCCGTACTGCTTTGGCCTGAATTCGGCCGGCAAGTTCCGGCAACAGGCGCTCAATGCCTTTGGCCAGGCCGGTCGATACCGGAATCACCGACTGAAAGGCCGAGCGAGTACGTCGCAGGTCTTCATGATGGTAGGCATCGATGACCGGCTGATCGTTCATTGCCGAGTGAATCGTGGTGATCGACACGTACTCCAGGCCAAGCGCCTGATCCAGCAGACGCAACAGCGGTACGCCGCAATTGGTGGTGCAGGAAGCGTTGGACACCAGGCGCTCTTCGCCCGTCAGGCTGTGCTGGTTGACGCCGTAGACAATGGTGGCGTCGACATCGGCGTCGCTGGCCATCGGTTGCGAAAAAAGTACGCCGGGAGCCCCGGCATCCAGAAAGCGCTGGCCGTCGGCACGGGTGTTGTAGACACCGGAGCATTCCAGCACCAGGTCAATGCCCAGCGCGGCCCAGTCGATCCCTTCGGGGGTGGCACTGCGGAACACTTTCACGCAGTCGCCATTGATATGCAGGCAGTCGCCTTCGATCCGTATCTCGCCGGGAAACCGGCCATGGGTGGAGTCGAAGCGCGTCAAATATTCGAGACTGGCCATATCGGCCAAATCATTGAGTGCAACAATTTCAAACCCGGCAGAAGCCCCTCGCTCGAACAACGCACGCAAGACACAACGACCAATCCGGCCGTAGCCGTTGAGTGCAACTTTGTAGGGACGCGGTTGAGGCATGGGGTTCTCGATTACCAAGGTGAATCCTTCACCACTACTATTTCGCGAGCAGGCTCGCTCCCACAGGGATCTACATAGCCCATGTGGGAGCGAGCCTGCTCGCGAATAAGGCAGCCACTTTGTTACTTAGTCTTCCAGCAGCTCGTCAGCCTGACCCAGGATGTTTTCCAGGGTGAAGCCGAACTCCTCGAACAAGGCAGGCGCAGGCGCCGACTCGCCGTAGGTGGTCATACCGATCACGCGGCCTTCCAGGCCCACGTACTTGTACCAGTAGTCAGCGTGGGAGGCTTCGATGGCGATACGGGCGCTCACCTGCAGCGGCAGAACCGACTGCTTGTAGCCCGCATCTTGAGCTTCGTACACGCTGGTGCATGGCATCGACACCACACGAACCTTGCGGCCCTGCTCGGTCAGTTTTTCCCAGGCCTGAACAGCCAGGCCCACTTCGGAACCGGCCGAGATCAGGATCAGCTCAGGCTCGCCTGCGCAGTCCTTGAGCACGTAGCCACCACGGTTGATATCGGCAATCTGGCCGGCATCACGGGTCTGGTGGTTGAGGTTCTGACGCGAGAAGATCAACGCGGACGGGCCGTCGTTGCGCTCCAGGGCGTATTTCCAGGCAGCTGCGGATTCCACCGCATCAGCAGGGCGCCAGGTGTCCAGGTTCGGCGTAGTACGCAGGCTGGTCAGCTGTTCGATCGGCTGGTGAGTCGGGCCGTCTTCGCCCAGACCGATGGAGTCGTGGGTGAACACATAGATCACGCGCTGTTTCATCAGGGCCGACATGCGGATGGCGTTGCGGGCGTATTCCATGAACATCAGGAAGGTTGCACCGTAAGGCACCAGGCCGCCGTGCAGGGCAACGCCGTTCATGATGGCGCTCATGCCGAACTCACGTACACCGTAGTACACGTAGTTGCCGCTGGCGTCTTCAGCCGAAACACCTTTGCAACCTTTCCACAGGGTCAGGTTGGAGCCGGCCAGGTCAGCGGAGCCGCCCAGCAGTTCAGGCAGCAACGGGCCGAAGGCATTCAGCGCGTTCTGGCTGGCTTTACGGCTGGCGATGGTTTCGCCTTTGGCCGCGACTTCAGCGATGTAGGCGTTGGCCTTGGCATCGAAGTCAGCTGGCAGCTTGCCGCTCAGGCGACGGGACAGCTCGGCGGCCAGCTCAGGGAACTCGGCAGCGTAGGCAGCGAAGCGCTTGTCCCACTCGGACTCAACCGCAGCACCGACTTCCTTGGCATCCCATTCGGCGTAGATATCAGCCGGGATTTCAAATGGACCGTGGTTCCAGTTCAGGGCCTTGCGGGTCAGGGCGATTTCATCGTTGCCCAGTGGAGCACCGTGGCAGTCTTCCTTGCCCTGCTTGTTCGGCGAACCGAAACCGATGGTGGTCTTGCAGCAGATCAGCGTTGGCTGGTCGCTTTTGCGTGCGGTTTCGATCGCGGTCTTGATTTCTTCCGGGTCGTGACCGTCAACGTTACGGATCACTTGCCAGTTGTAGGCTTCGAAACGCTTTGGCGTGTCGTCGGTAAACCAGCCTTCAACTTCGCCATCGATGGAGATGCCGTTGTCATCGTAGAAAGCGATCAGTTTGCTCAGGCCCAGGGTGCCGGCCAGCGAGCCAACTTCGTGGGAAATGCCTTCCATCATGCAGCCATCACCCAGGAACACGTAGGTGTGGTGATCGACAACGTTATGGCCAGGACGGTTGAACTGCGCGCCCATGACTTTTTCGGCCAGGGCAAAGCCCACAGCGTTGGCCAGGCCCTGACCCAACGGGCCAGTAGTGGTTTCAACGCCCGGCGTGTAGCCCAGCTCCGGGTGGCCCGGGGTGCGGCTGTGCAGCTGGCGGAAGTTTTTCAGGTCGTCGATCGACAGGTCATAGCCGGTCAGGTGCAACAACGAGTAGATCAGCATCGAACCATGGCCGTTGGACAGCACGAAGCGGTCACGGTCAGCGAACGAAGGATTGCTCGGGTTGTGCTTCAGATAATCGCGCCACAGTACTTCGGCGATATCCGCCATACCCATAGGGGCACCTGGATGACCGCTGTTGGCTTTTTGCACGGCATCCATGCTGAGTGCACGAATGGCGTTGGCACGCTCACGACGGCTGGGCATCGCTGTTCTCCTGGGTATTGGAAGTTAAATCGAAACGGAAAAAAGGCGAGCATTTTCCCTCACCCACCCCCTCGGGGCAATGACAGATAGTCAGCTGAAACGTTTTTCCTTTGTTCAGGCAGCCAATCTGTTAAGGATCGGACATTTCATTTCGTTAATAAGCACATCTCACCCGACAAACGCGCCATTTATCGACCAATATCAAAAAGTTTTGATATTGAACTTGCGGGGGCTTGAGCGGGTAACTAGACTGCGGCCCCATGAACTTACGCGTGCCTTCAATCCGCCATGACGATTGCGACGAGCTCTCCGCCCTGTGCAAGGCTGGAGGCGATCCGCTGCGACTCAATGTGCTGCGCGCGTTGGCCAATGATTCGTTTGGTGTGCTGGAACTGACACAGATTTTCGCCACCGGGCAGTCCGGCATGAGCCACCACCTCAAGGTGCTGTCCCAGGCACGGCTGGTTGCAACCCGGCGCGAAGGCAACGCGATTTTTTATCGCCGCGCCCTGCCCCATACCGAACAACTGGGCGGCAAATTGCATGCAGCACTGCTGGAAGAGGTCGATAACCTGGCCTTGCCCGCCGATGTACAGGCGCGCATCAGCGCCGTACACGGCCAACGTGCAGCCGCCAGTCAGGACTTTTTCTCACGCATAGCCGAGAAATTTCGCGCTCAACAGGATTTGATCGCCGGCTTGCCGCAATACCGTGACAGTGTTTTAACCCTGCTCGACAAACTGAGCTTCGGCCCGGGGGCCACAGCCCTGGAAGTCGGCCCCGGCGATGGCAGCTTCTTGCCCGACCTGGCCCGTCGTTTCCATCAGGTCACGGCGCTGGACAACAGCCCGGTGATGCTGGAGCTGGCCCGCCAGTTGTGTGAACGCGAGTCACTGAACAACGTCAGCCTGATCCTGGCCGACGCGCTGCATGAAGCACCGATCCAGGTCGATTGCGTGGTCGTGAACATGGTCTTGCACCATTTCGCTGCACCGGCCGAAGCACTCAGGCAACTGGCGACCTTGCTGCAACCGGGCGGTAGCCTGCTGGTAACAGAGTTGTGCAGCCATAATCAGGCGTGGGCCCGCGAGGCCTGCGGTGATTTATGGCTGGGTTTTGAACAAGATGATCTGGCCCGTTGGGCCACCGCTGCGGGACTCGTTCCCGGGGAAAGCCTCTATGTAGGCTTACGTAATGGTTTCCAGCTTCAGGTCCGCCACTTTCAGCGGCCAGCTGGCGACACTCACCATCGGTAAATATTAGGAAACCGTCGAGATGAGCGAATACTCCCTTTTCACCTCCGAGTCCGTGTCTGAAGGGCATCCGGACAAAATCGCCGACCAGATTTCTGACGCGGTGCTGGACGCCATCATTGCTGAAGACAAGTTCGCCCGTGTGGCGTGCGAGACTCTGGTGAAAACCGGCGTAGCAATCATCGCCGGCGAAGTCACCACTTCGGCCTGGGTTGACCTGGAGCAGATCGTTCGTGACGTGATCACCGACATCGGTTACACCAGCTCCGACGTCGGCTTCGACGGTGCTACCTGCGGCGTGATGAACATCATCGGCAAGCAGTCTCCTGACATCAACCAGGGTGTAGACCGCGCCAAGCCTGAAGATCAGGGCGCCGGCGACCAGGGCCTGATGTTCGGCTACGCCAGCAACGAAACCGACGTGCTGATGCCGGCACCGATCACCTTCTCTCACCAGTTGGTACAGCGCCAGGCAGAAGCCCGCAAATCCGGCCTGCTGCCGTGGCTGCGCCCGGACGCCAAGTCCCAGGTCACTTGCCGTTACGAAGGCGGCAAGGTTGTGGCCATCGACGCCATCGTGCTGTCGACCCAGCACAACCCGGAAGTGTCGAACAAAGACCTGCGCGAAGGCGTCATGGAGCTGATCGTCAAGCACGTGCTGCCTGCTGATCTGTTGCACAAAGACACCCAGTTCCACATCAACCCTACTGGCCAGTTCATCATCGGTGGCCCGGTTGGCGACTGCGGCCTGACCGGTCGCAAGATCATCGTTGACACCTACGGCGGCATGGCCCGTCACGGCGGCGGCGCGTTCTCGGGTAAAGATCCATCCAAGGTTGACCGTTCGGCGGCCTACGCCGGTCGTTACGTGGCCAAGAACATCGTGGCTGCCGGCCTGGCTGAGCGTTGCGAGATCCAGGTTTCCTACGCAATCGGCGTCGCTCAACCGACTTCGATTTCGTTGAATACCTTCGGCACTGGCAAAATTTCCGACGACAAGATCATCAAGCTGGTGCGTGAGGTGTTCGACTTGCGTCCATACGCCATCACCAAGATGCTTGATCTGCTGCACCCGATGTACCAGGAAACTGCAGCATACGGTCACTTCGGCCGTATCCCGCAGACCAAAACGGTTGGCGACGATACCTTCACCACGTTCACGTGGGAGCGTACCGACCGCGCTGAAGAACTGCGTACTGCCGCTGGTTTGTAAGTAAGCCTGCTGCACCAAAAGCCCCGGACAGGCGACTGTTCGGGGCTTTTTGCTGCTGGCGGGCATCGCGCAACGGATTGCTTGCGTACGGATGCTGCTAACATCCACGGTTTCGAACCGCCGAACGACGCTTGTGCAGCGTTCTTTCGACCTTATTTAATTGTCATCTTTGGTCATGGAGCTATTTATGAAATTACTTTCACCGCTCGCCCTGTTTACTGTCTGCGGCCTGTTGGCTGCCCCGCTGATGGCCGCCGACACAGCGCCTGAACTGACCGGCTGTGCTGCCAAGAAGCAGGCCATCACCCTGCAACTTGAGCAAGCGCGTGCCCACGGCAACAGCAACCAGGTAGCAGGCCTGGAAAAAGCCCTGAGCGAAGTTGAAGCCCATTGCACCGACGCGGGCCTGCGCAAGGAACGCGAAAACAAGGTGCTGGAAGCCAAGCACGAAGTCAGCAAGCGCCAGGCAGATCTGGACAAGGCCATGAAGAAAGGCGATCCGGAAAAAATCGACAAGCGCAAAAACAAGCTGGCCGAATCGCGCAAGGAACTGCAGGAAGCGCTGGATCAGCTGGACAAGTAATTCGCCCTGTGGGAGCGGGCTTGCTCGCGATGGGATCGCTGCGGTCTGCCTGACAGATCGCGTCGCCTGCATCGCGAGCAAGCCCGCTCCCACAGCAGGTGGGTACCGGCTCAACTTTACTCAGTGATTCCTGAATGCCTTGTGGCACGCACTGCAGGTGTCTTCGACCTTCTGCACCGCAGGCATCAGGTTACTGGCCTTGTAGGGTTGCACCTGGCTGGCGATAACCAGCTCACCCGTAGCAGCCTCCAACTGCCGCGCCAACTCCTGAAAACGTGCCTGCTTTTGCCAGACGTCATCAGTAGCGCTGGTTTGATCGCTCTCCTTTACTTGAGGGAAATGCTTCCACGGCTCGTAAGCCAACGCATCCAACTTGATAGCGCCTGCGGTAAAGCGCGGACCATCGAACGGAATTCGACCCCGCAACATGCCGCCCAGATCTTCACTGGTCTTTAGCATTTGCTTGAAAATCGCTTTACGCTGGCCTAGCGGCGAATCGGGATCAACCCCGCCACACGCCGTCAGCGTCAGGCAGGCCAGCACTACAACAGTCAATCGTTTAAGAATCATGGTGGCTTCAGGTCACGGAAATCGGCCGCCAGTATCCTCGTGTCACCCGTAAAGACCAATACCCTTATTAAATATACGGGTTGCCTTGAAGGCCATCAGACCTCGGCAGCCGTTAAGGAACAGCGTCAATGAACATATTTTTCAAACCACTGGCCTGGGCGCTGCCCGTTGTCATGCTCCTGGCCGGGTGCAACGGCACCGACAAGGATGCGGACAAAAATGCCGCAAACCCTGAACCTCACACGACCTACAGCAAAGCCGACTGGAGTGCGCTGCCGGAAGTGACAGGCAATGACCTGCAAAGCGGCTTCGCTTCATGGCGCAGCGCCTGCACCCGTCTCAAGGCCGACGCCAACTGGGGGCCGGTATGCAGCGACGCTGCGGCCCTGCCTGCCAGCCCCAGCGTGGCTGAAATCAGCAATTTCCTGCAAACCCACCTCGACGTCTACAGCTTGCGTTCGGCCGAAGGCAGCAGCGACGGCCTGATCACCGGTTACTACGAACCCGTTTACCCGGGCAGCCTCAAGCCCACCCAGGCGGCCAATGTGCCGATCTACGGCGTACCGTCTGATCTGATCGTGGTCAACCTGGACAGCATTTACCCCGAGCTCAAAGGCAAACGCCTGCGCGGTCGCCTCGAAGGCCGTGTACTGAAGCCTTATGACACAGCCGAAACCATCAACAGCAACGGCCTGAATGCTCCGGTACTGGCGTGGCTGACCGATCCGATGGATCTGCAATTCCTGCAGATCCAGGGCTCTGGCCGGGTCCAGCTCGACAATGGCCGTCAACTGCGCATTGGCTATGCCGACCAGAACGGCCACCCGTACAAACCGATTGGCCGCTGGCTGGTCGAGCAAGGTGAGCTGAAAAAAGAAGACGTGACCATGGGCACCATTCACGCCTGGGCCATGGCCAACCCGCAGCGTGTCCACGAGATGCTTGCCAGCAACCCGAGCTATGTATTTTTCACCCAGAACGCCGACAGCAACGAAGGCCCGCGCGGCTCGCTGAACGTGCCGCTGACGGCCGGTTACAGCGTGGCCGTGGACCGCAAGGTAATCCCGCTGGGCAGCCTGTTGTGGTTATCGACCACCCAGGCCGACGGCCAGCCCATCGTGCGCCCGGTTGCCGCCCAGGACACCGGCGGCGCCATTGCCGGCGAAGTGCGGGCCGACTTCTTTGTCGGTACGGGCCCCGAGGCAGGGCAAATTGCAGGTGACATGAAACAGAAGGGCAATATCTGGCTGCTGTGGCCTAAAGGGGCGGCGTTGCCGTTGTAATAGCACCTGCAAACAATAGAAACAGACTTTTGTGGGAGCGGGCTTGCCCGCGATGCAGACGATGCGGTTTGCCTGATGCACCGCGCTGATGCCATCGCGAGCAAGCCCGCTCCCACAGACAGTGTGGTGATTGCGTTACATCGACACAAAAAAGAAGCTGACCACCAGCCCCATGCCGATAAACCACACGATGGAACGCAGCATCGCCCAGTCAGCCAGGTAGCAGATGATGTAGAGCATGCGACTGGTAATAAACAGCACCGCCAGCACGTCAATGGTCACCGGCTGGGCGTTGCCGACGATATCGGCAATGATCACCGCCGCGGCAAAAGCCGGGGTCACTTCAAAGCTGTTGAGCTGGGCACTGTGGGCACGCTTGGCAAACCCTTGCAGGCCGTCAAGAAACGTACGCGGATCATGGTTTTGCCTGGGCCCGAACTTGCCGTCACTGAACTTGGCAAAGGCGGTACACACATAGGTCAAACAGAAGGCAATCAGCACACACCAGAAAGCAACCGTCATTGGAATTTCCTTTTTAGAGTTTCATCACGAGCATGCCGATCAGCACCAGCCCACAGGCTAAGAGCCTCGGTCCGCCGAAAGGTTCTTTGAGGTAACGCATACCGAACAGCACCACCAGAATCACACTGACTTCACGCAGCGCCGCCGCCTCGGCAATCGAGCCCAGTTGCATGGCCCACAGCACCAGCGCATAGCTGGCCAGCACGCAAACCCCCACCGCCACGCCCAATCGCCATTGTGTACGCCAGAACAGCGCAAACGCGGCACGCTTGCGGGTAACCGCCAGCAACGGAAACGGCTAGGCGCTGAGCAGCGTGACCCACACCAGGTAATCCAGCGGGTGCGACCAGCGGCGGATAGCCTGGCCATCCAGGAAGGTATAGCAACCAATGCACAGGCCGATCAGCGCCACGACCGGCAGCATCGACCAGGGCAGGCGATCACCGCCACCGCCCTGCCACAACAGGCAGGCCATGCCGCACGGGATCAGCAAAATACCGATAATCTGCTGCCCGGTCAGCACTTCTCCGGCAAAGGTCAGGGTCAGCGCCAGCACCACCAATGGCGACAGCCCGCGCATCAGCGGGTACACCAGACCCAGATCCCCCACCCGATACGCGCGGATCAGCAGCACCCGGTACACCAGCTCGAAAAATACCGACGCCAGGATCCACGGCCAGATATCCGCCGGTGGCCATTGCGCAAACCCCACCAGCACCGCCACCACCACCAGCGCCACCGTGTCCATGCAGGCGATCACCAGCAAGCGCTCACCGCTGAACTTGATCAGGGTGTTCCAGATCGCGTGCAATACCGCCGCGACCAACACCAACACCGTTGCCAGCACCGCAGACTCCTTATTGTTATCAACCTGCGACTGCCGCAAGCGCCACCATGCAACCTCAGTGCAGCATTGTGGTCAATGACCTCGCACTTCGCGTCCGTTTGCCACACCCCCGGGATGTGCCCCTGACGCCCGTTTTTGCATCCAAACATGACCCGAACCCATCGGATTTCCATTCACTCTCGCCACCACAGGATCCCGGATGCTTGAGCTTGTTGCTGCGTTTATCTGCCTGACCTCACTACTGACTTATGTGAACTTCCGCTTTATCGGCCTGCCGCCGACGATTGGCGTGATGGTCACCGCCCTGATGTTTTCCCTGCTGTTGCAAGGCTTGAGCTTTCTCGGTTACCCCGGGCTGGAAGAGCGCGTGCAAGAGCTGATCGGCCAGATCGATTTCGGCGACCTGCTGATGAACTGGATGCTGTCGTTCCTGCTGTTTGCCGGCGCCCTGCATGTGAATTTCAACGACGTGCGCAGCTATCGCTGGCCCATTGGCCTGTTGGCCACGGTCGGCGTATTGATTGCCACTACGGTGATCGGCAGCCTGGCATACTGGATTTTCGGCCTGTTCGGCTGGCATATCAGCTTCCTGTACTGCCTGCTGTTTGGTGCACTGATCTCCCCCACCGATCCGATTGCCGTGCTCGGCGTGCTGCGTACGGCCAATGCCTCCAAGCCACTGAAAACCACCATCGTCGGTGAGTCGCTGTTCAATGACGGCACCGCCGTTGTGGTGTTCACCGTGCTGTTGGGCATCGTGCAACTGGGCGAAACACCTAGCCTGAGCGCCACGGCCATGCTGTTCGCCCACGAAGCCATTGGCGGCGTGGTGTTCGGCGGCCTGATCGGTTACCTGGTGTACCGCATGATCAAGAGCATCGAGCAATACCAGATCGAAGTGATGCTGACCCTGGCCCTGGTGATTGGCGGCTCGGCCATGGCCAGTGAGCTGCATGTATCGGCACCGATTGCGATGGTGGTCGCCGGTTTGATCATCGGCAACCTGGGCCGCAACAAGGCCATGAACGAGATGACCCGTCGCTACATGGACGGTTTTTGGGAGCTGCTGGATGACATGCTCAATGCGCTGCTGTTTGCGCTGATCGGCATGGAACTCTTGCTGCTGCCGTTCTCGTGGCTGCATTTGCTGGCTGCCAGCGGTTTGGCCGTGGCCATTTTGCTGTCGCGCCTGCTGACTGTGGCCCCGGCCATTGTCTTGCTGCGCCGCTGGCGCACCGTGCCGCGCGGCACTATCCGCATCCTCACCTGGGGCGGCTTGCGCGGTGGTGTTTCGGTGGCGCTGGCCCTGGCCTTGCCGCTGGGCCCGGAGCGCGACCTGATCCTGAGTATCACTTATATCGTGGTGCTGTCCTCGATCCTGTTCCAGGGCCTGACCATCGGCAAACTGGTCAAGCATGTGACCAAGGATGCGCCGATAGAGGCTGAGCAGGCGCACTGACACTCACATTTCCTGTGAGAGCGGGCTTGCCCGCGATGGCATCTACTCGGTCTGTCAAAGTGACCGAGCCGCCTGTATCGCGAGCAAGCCCGCTCCCACAAAGATTGCTGCCGCTTGCATCCTCCCGGCGATTTCCTCCGCCTTGGCTACACTCACTTTCCGTGATGCCCTCGGGCATGAATCGCTAAGGAGAAAGGGATGAGTACTTCTGCAGCCTACGCACCGCCCAGGCGCCAACTGGGTGCCCATATCATGATCATCGCGGCTCTGGCTGCCCTGGCCATTACGGCAGGGCGGTTCTTTATGCCATTGTCCGGTGTGACGGGCTCCGGCGGGGCAATGACCACTATGTTTGCCGAACTGGTGCTGTTTGTCCTGGGCGTACTGCTGCTCAAGACCGGGGCAGGAGGCTTGCGCAACTTCGTCCTGTTTCTGGGCTGGGCCGGTGCGATAGGCACCATTTTTGCCGCCAGCCTGCTGCATGGTTGGTGGACAGTGATTGCCCTGCTGGTCTACGCCGTGGGTGTTGTCATTGAAACCTTTGGCCCCAAGCCAGTAAGGAGCGCGATATGAACGGGATCAAGAAGCACATTTTGACAGCACCGGCGCTGTGCCTGCTCGCCGGGGTATCCAACGCTTACGCCCAGGACACCTACACCGTACCGCCACCGTTGCTGGCACCGTCGAGCATCTCTGCCGAAGACGCCAGAATCCCGATCCCCAGCGGCAAGGAATGGGACAGCTTCCACGGCCAGCTCAGCTCGCAGAAGTACTCGCCCCTCACCCAGATCAACAAGGACAACGTCGGTAAACTGACCAAAGTCTGGCAGTACTTCACCGGCGACATGTCCACCGGCACCGGCAAAATTCCGCCATCGGTATGGTCCGCCACGCCCATTTTCGCCAATGACACACTCTACGTCGGCACGCCGTTCTACCGGATCATTGCCCTTGAGCCCGAGACCGGTAAAGAGAAGTGGACCTACGACACCAAATCGCCCCTGGTGGCCGAAACCCAGCCCGCGCTTAAATCACGCGGTGTGGCCTACTGGCAGGAAAAAAACCCGCAAGCCGGCGTGGCCTGCCAGAAGGTCGTGTACCTGGGCAATATGACCGCACAGCTGTACGCGGTGGATGCCGATACCGGCAAACCCTGCGAAGGCTTCGGCAAAAATGGTGTGGTGGACGTCAACCAGTGGAACAAGGTCAACGCCAAGTGGCCACTTTCCCAGCTGCAACCCCCCACCGTTATTGGCGACAAGCTGATCGTGGGCTGGGCCGGCAAAGACTGGGAATACGAAGTTGAATCACCGGGCTCGCTGTTTGCCCTCAATGCTCGCACCGGTGAGCTGGAATGGGAATTCAAGCCGATCCCGGATGAAGAAGCTGGCAAAACCGGTACCGCCAACATCTGGACCGCGATGTCTTATGACCCGGCTCTGGGCTTGCTGTACATCCCCGTGTCCTCACCGTCACCCAACTACTGGGGCGGCAACCGGACCAAACCGATTCCTCTGGGAACCTCCACCACTGCGCTGGATATCAATACCGGTAAGGTCGTCTGGTCTCGTCAGTGGGTTCACCATGACTTGTGGGACTACGACATCAACTCGGCGCCAACGCTGATGGATATCACCGTCGATGGCAAGCCTGTAGCGGCATTGGTACAAGCGACCAAAATGGGCTTCCTGTTTACCGTCGACCGCCGTACCGGTGAAGACGTGTGGCCGATCGAAGAGCGCCCGGTGCCCAAAGGCGACGCCGACGGCGAAGTCTACTCACCGACCCAGCCGTTCCCGACCAAACCTGCGCCGCTGCTGGATCAGTCGAAAAAACCAGCCATCTGGAAAATCGCCGATATCGTCGGTTTCGGCCAGTGCAGCAAAATGTGGGACGGCCTGGAATACAACGGCATGTACTCACCGCCTTCGACCAAAGGCAACGGCGTCCTGGCTTACCCGGACAGTGCCGGTGGCGTGCAATGGGGCGGTGTCGCGTTTGACCCGGTGAGCCAGGTGGCCATTGTGAACACCTCGCACATCGTGCAGATGATCAAGCTGTGGGATCGCGCTTCCTACGACAAGCAGCCTAAAGACTCCGGCAACGAAAACGGCTTCTACCCACAGATCGGCGCGCCTTACGGCATGAGTTTGCTGAACGCGCAAAACTGGGCAGGCATGCCGTGCTGGGCACCGCCTTTCGGTGAAATCGTGGCAATCAACATGAACACCGGTGACGTGAAATGGCGTCGGCCGATGGGTGCCGTGCAGCAGTGGGGCTGGTACATGCCTGAAAGCATGGGCTCACCGACCATTGGTGGCCCGGCAGTAACGGCCGGTGGCGTGGTGTTTATCGGTGCCTCGATGGATGCCAAGGTGCGCGCCTACTCCCTGGATGACGGCAAGGAATTGTGGTCGGATATCGTCATGGCCCCTGCCGTGGCCAACCCCGCGATCTATGAATACAAGGGCCGTCAGTATGTGGCGTTTGTAGCGGGCGGCAACTCGATCTTGAAAGATCAGGTAGGTGATCAGGTGGTGGTGTACGCCTTGCCGAAGTAACCCCCCACCCTGTGGGAGCGGGCTTGCTCGCGATGGTAGCGCCGTGGTCACTCAGACAAATCGCGCGGCCATTATCGCGAGCAAGCCCGCTCCCACACTGTTAAATCGCGTTATCAACCCGCCAACCGCTGCAACTGTTCGCTGGCACGCTCTGCGAACAGTTGCAGCAACCCTTCCAGCGTATGTACCGGGGCCTCATCGGCCCGGGTCAGCGCATACAGCGTAATCGGTAGTGCGGGGCTCAGAGGCCGGATCACGGTACTCGCCCGCGACGCCCCCAGCGCCGTAAATGGATCGATCACCGCCAACCCCGCCCCCGCCTCCACCATCGCCCGCGCCAGTGAATAGGTTTGTACCGCAATGCTGATACGTGGCGGCGGCTCAACCGATTGCAGGTAGCTGTCCAGCCGTGCAAACAACGGATCGGCACTGCTCAGGCCGATCAAAGGCGCATCCGCCAGATCATCCAGCGCCAGTGGCACACCGTCACTTGCATCAGGCCAGAACCCCCGCGGAGCCAGTGCCACCAATACGCCGTGGGCCAACGCCTGGGCCTTGAGGCCCGGGTGATCGGGCAGTTTGAAGGTCAGGGCTACGTCCAGTTCGCGCATCAACAGGTTCTGGATCAATTCACGTGTATGAGCACTGACCAGCTCACAGTTGATGTCCGGATATCGGTGCTTCCACTCGCTGATCACGGGCGGCAGTAGTGCCAATGCCAATGCTGGCGTACTGCCAATGCGCAAACGATGCCCCGGCGTACGCCGCAGGCTTTGCGCCAGACGCTGCACCCCTTGCAGGCTCTCGGTCACCTTGTCGACTTCGCGCTCGAGCAATAGCGCTTCCGGGGTGGGCTGCAATTTGCCGCGTACCCGCAGAAACAACGGGAACCCCAGCCGCTGCTCAGCGTGTTGCAGCACCTTGCTCACCGCAGGCTGCGACACATGCAGCAACTGCGCCGCCGCACTGACAGAACCGGTTTGGCGAATCGCCTGAAACACTTCGATATGACGCAAGCGCATGGCAGTAGTCCATAACCTTTGTTTATGGGATGACCATCTTTATTCATTGTTCGCCGCCTGTCACCTGCCCCTAATCTGAAGCCCGAACAACAAGGGTGAGGACTGACATGGCACAGCGAGTTTGCATCATCGGCGGGGGCGTAATCGGGCTGGCTACAGCGTATGCCCTGGTGCGCGACGGCTTTGAAGTGACGGTGATCGAGGCCCGCCCGACCTTGGGCAGCCAGACCAGCTTTGCCAATGGTGGCCAGCTCTCCTACCGCTATGTAGCACCGCTGGCCGATGCCGGCGTGCCGTGGCAAGCGATGGGCTGGATGTTGCGCGGCGACTCGCCCCTCAAGCTGCGCCCGCGCATGGACCCGGCCCAATGGCGCTGGCTGGCCTCGTTTGTGGCTGCCTGCCGTGGCTCGGTGAACCAGCGCAATGGCGCGCATTTGCTGCGCCTGGCATTGCTCAGCCAGGCCACGCTGCAGCAGTGGCGCGAAGAAGATCAGCTCGACGGCTTCGCCTGGCAGCGCAACGGCAAGCTGGTGGCGTTCCGTGAGCGCGGCAACTTTGAAAAGGCCCGGAAAAAAGTTATCCACAGCTCATTTCAACAAGCACTGACTGCCGGCGAGTGCGCCAGCCTGGAACCCGGGCTGCAAGGCTCGGCATTCGTCGGCGGTATTTATACCCCCAGCGAAGAGGTCGGGGATTGCCACGGATTCTGTCAGCAACTGGCCGCCCGCTTGCAGGCCAGTGGCCGTTGCACCTTTATGCTGGGCAAGACCGTCACCCGGCTTCGCCACGCCAACGGGGCGGTACAGGCAGTGGAAATGGGCGACGAGGTTCTGGCCGTGGACCAACTGGTGCTCGCCGCCGGGCACAACAGCCCGGCCCTGCGCCTGCCGGGGCTGCACCTGCCATTGTACCCGCTCAAGGGTTACAGCCTTACGCTGGCCCTGACCGACCCGCAAAAGGCACCACAAGTGAGCATTACCGACTACGACCGCAAAATTGTTTACGCGCGTATCGGCGAGCAACTGCGCATCGCCGCGATGGTCGATATCGTCGGCTTCGACCCTGCCCCGGACCCCAAGCGCCTGGCGCAAATGCGTCAACTGGCCAGCAGCACTTTCCCGGATGCGGGCAACTATCAAACCGCCATCGAATGGGCTGGCATGCGCCCTGCAACCCCCAGCGGCGTACCCATCCTGGGTGCCAGCGGTTATCGCAACCTGTGGCTCAACCTGGGCCACGGCGCCCTGGGCTTCACCCTGGCCTGCGGCAGCGGGCGCTTGCTCAGCGAGCTGATTGCACAACGCAAAACCTCCATTGACATGCAAGGCCTGGCCGCCTGAGTGCGCCATCCCGTCCAGAAGGAAAGCCCTATGACCATTCAACGCATCAACAGCAATGACCGTTTGAGCGCCGCCGCGACGTTTGAAGCCCTGGTGTTTCTGTCGGGACAGGTGCCTACGCAAAGCGAGGACATTACGGCGCAAACGCAAGAAGTGTTGAGCAAGATCGACGCCCTGTTGGCCGAAGCTGGCAGCGATAAAGACCACATCGTTAACGCCACCCTTTACCTGCAAAACATCCAGCGCGACTTTGCGGCCATGAATGCCGTGTGGTCAGCCTGGCTGTCGGCAGGCAAGGCGCCCACCCGCACCACCCTGCAGGCGGAGCTGGCACGGCCTGAGGTATTGGTGGAAATCAGCGTGATTGCAGTTCGTCATTAATCTGTGTGAGGGGAAAACAACAATGAACAAATTTGCCTTGATCAGTTGCACGCTGGGCCTGTTAATCAGCCATGCCGTACAAGCCAACGAAGCCCCGTTGCAGGGCACACTGAAAAAAATCGCCGACTCGGGAAGTATTACCCTGGGTTATCGCGATGCATCGGTGCCGTTCTCCTATGTCGGCGATAACAGCGGCAAGCCCATGGGCTATTCGGTGGAGCTGGCCAATAAAATCGTCGAGCGCATCCAGCAGCAAGTGGGCAGTAAACCGCTGAAGGTCAAATACAACCTGGTGACCTCGCAAACCCGCATCCCGCTGGTGCAGAACGGCACCGTAGACCTGGAATGCGGCTCAACCGGCGTGACCGCCGAACGGCAAAAACAGGTGGCATTTTCCTATGGGTTTATTTACGTCAAAGGCCAACTGCTGACCGCCAAGGACAGCGGCATCAAGGGCTTTGATGATTTGCGCGACAAAAACGTGGTGACAACGGCAGGCACCACCAACGAACGCTTTATCAAAAGCTACAGCGCCGACCACAACATGGGCATGAACGTGATCAGTGCCAAAGATCATGGTGAAGCCTTCAAGATACTCGAAACCGGCCGCGCCGTTGCGTTTTATATGGACGATGCGCTGCTCTACGGCGAACGTGCCAAAGCTCGTGATCCGCACAAATGGGTGGTTGTAGGGGATGAGCAATCCCGTGAAATCTACAGCTGCATGGTGCGCAAGGACGACCCGCAGTTCCTGGCGGTGGTGAACAAGACCCTGGCCGACCTGTATCAGTCCGGGGAAATCACCAGCATTTACCAGCGCTGGTTCGAACAACCGATCCCGCCCAACGGCCTGAACCTGGAGTTCCCGATGACCGCCGAGCTAAAACAGATCATCGCCAAGCCGGTGAGTGATCCGGTGGAGTAAGGGCGTCAAAAAAAGTCTTCCGTTACACCCTCACCTTCACACCAGCTGCCCCAAGACGCGCCTGCTGCACTCAGGCGCGTGCTGCTTCAGTGCGTTGCCAGCGTATCCAGCGACTTGTCGACATAACCCTTGGCCAGCTCCACCAAGTGCATGACCGACAACACCAAAACGAACGGGTGGCAGCCGTACGCAGGTTAGTCGACCGGTGAGCTCGGAAACCGGCGCGCCCGAAGGCGCCCTGCGCACGGCCACCATAAAGCGGGGCCGAAAAAAGCGCCTCACTAAGGTGGCGCCTTGCGCCTTGCTCATCTACCAGGCTACTAAACCCGACCGCTGATTTGCAGCGATGAGCCGAGACTATTCCCCGATTTGAACAGGCGCAAGCGAGCGGAATCTTCTCGGATGATTCACGAGAATGAAAGCGAAACGTCGTACGAAACGACTGAAATTGAAGGCCACACCTTTGTGGGAGCGGGCTTGCTCGCGATGCAGGCGCCGCGGTAGGTCTAGATAATCGCGTCGATCCCATCGCGAGCAAGCACGCTCCCACAAAAGCAAAAAAGCAGGGCCTGACTTAGAAATCACCCCACAACTGCTGCGCCACGGCCAGGGCTACAACCGGCGCAGTTTCGGTACGCAGCACCCGTGGGCCAAGGCGTGCAGGCTGGTAGCCGGCGGCCTGGGCCAGGTCGATTTCGTTATCGGTCAGGCCGCCTTCGGGGCCGATCAAAAACGCCAGGCGCGAAGGTTTCGCGTGGCTGGCCAAGGGTTCTGACACCGGGTGCAGCACCAGCTTGAGGTCGGCTTCAGTGGTTTTGATCCAGTCGCTGAGCAACACCGGCGGATGGATAACGGGCACCCGCGAACGGCCGCATTGCTCACAGGCGCTGATCGCCACCTGCCGCCAGTGGGCCAGACGTTTGTCGGCGCGTTCGTCCTTGAGCCGCACTTCGCAGCGCTCGCTCATGATCGGGGTGATTTCAGTCACGCCCAGCTCGGTGGCCTTTTGAATCGCCCAGTCCATACGCTCGCCACGGGACAGGCCCTGACCGAGGTGAATGGCCAATGGCGATTCAACTTGCCCTGCGAAGGTTTCGTCCAGCAGCACGCGTACGCGCTTTTTGCCGACTTCCAGCAAGCGTCCCAGAAACTCCTGGCCCGAGCCGTCGAACACTTGCAAGGCATCGCCCTCGGCCATACGCAGCACGCGGCCAATGTAATGCGCCTGAGCCTCAGGCAATTCATGCTCACCAAGGCTCAAAGGAGCGTCGATAAAAAAGCGGGACAATCTCATTTAAATTCTCTGAAAATTCGGGTGCTAATGTGGGAGCAGGCCCGCTCCCACAGGAGATACAGTACGGCCCGGTTTAACCCGGGTCACGGAAGTCCGGGTGAAAATTCGATGGCACGGCCACGCTGATGTCGCTGCGGGTCGCGATATCGATCCCTTCACTGGCCACTTCAGCCAAAAAGTCGATCTGCTCGGGGGTGATCACGTAAGGCGGCAAGAAATACACCACGCTACCCAGTGGGCGCAACAACGCACCCCGCTCCAGGGCGTGCTGGAAGACTTTAAGCCCCCGACGCTCCTGCCACGGGTAAGCGGTTTTGCTGGCCTTGTCCTGAACCATTTCAATGGCCAGCACCATACCGGTCTGACGCACTTCCGAGACATGAGGATGATCAACCAGATGGGCAGTCGCCAGGGCCATACGTTGAGCCAGGGCCTTGTTGTTCTCGATAACGTTGTCTTCTTCGAAGATATCCAGCGTCGCCAACGCTGCGGCACAGGCCAGCGGATTACCCGTATAGCTGTGGGAATGCAGGAAGGCGCGCAGGGTCGGGTAATCGTCGTAGAACGCGCTGTACACCTCATCCGTGGTCATGCAGGCCGCCAACGGCAAATAGCCACCGGTCAACGCTTTGGACAGACACAGGAAGTCCGGCGTGATGCCCGCCTGTTCGCAGGCGAACATGGTACCGGTGCGGCCAAAGCCCACGGCAATTTCATCAAGGATCAAGTGCACGCCGTAACGGTCACAGGCCTCGCGCAGCAGTGTGAGGTACACCGGGTGGTACATGCGCATGCCACCCGCGCCCTGAATCAACGGCTCGACGATAACCGCAGCCACGGTTTGATGATTTTCGGCGAGAGTCTGCTCCATCGCCAAAAACATCGTGCGCGAATGCGCTTCCCAGCTCACGCCTTCAGGGCGCAGGTAGCAGTCGGGGCTCGGCACCTTGATGGTGTCGAGCAGCAACGCCTTGTAGGTTTCAGTGAACAACGGCACATCGCCCACGGCCATCGCGGCCATGGTTTCACCGTGATAGCTGTTGGTCAGGGTAACGAAGCGTTTTTTGTCTGGCTGTTCACGGTTGAGCCAGTAGTGAAAGCTCATCTTCAGCGCAACTTCGATGCACGACGAGCCGTTATCGGCATAGAAGCAACGGGTCAGGCCTTCAGGTGTCATCTTGACCAGCCGCTCGGACAGTTCGATCACCGGCTGATGGCTGAAGCCTGCAAGGATCACGTGCTCCAACTGATCGACCTGATCCTTGATGCGCTGGTTGATTCGCGGGTTGCAGTGGCCAAACACATTGACCCACCAGGAACTCACGGCATCGAGGTAGCGCTTGCCTTCAAAGTCTTCCAGCCACACGCCTTCGCCGCGCTTGATAGGGATCAAGGGCAGTTGTTCATGGTCTTTCATTTGGGTGCAGGGATGCCACAACACGGCAAGGTCGCGTTGCATCCACTGGTTATTCAGGCCCATTTTCACTCTCCTGGCGCTGGCTCCCGGCGTGTGCGGGCAAACAAGAGTGCAAGCCTATGCAATGCGCAGGCGTGTAACAACCTATTACGTTTACTCCGTATTCAAAGACGGCCTTGGACACCCACAGGCAACACAAATATTGTTAACGTTTGCTTAACGTTTGACTCTCAGGCTTCAGATCGTATTTATCGATAGCTTGCAGCAATAAAATGCGCTTTCAATCGATAGGTAAACCATTAGTCTTAGACCCAAGTTCCTACAGGATGTTGGTCATGCAGCTACGTAACTCTTCTTCTCGCTATGGTGCCGTCAGCATCTTCATGCACTGGTCTGTTGCGTTGGCGGTGTTCGGGTTGTTCGCTCTGGGGTTGTGGATGGTCGGTCTGGACTATTACAGCCCTTGGCGCAAAGAGGCGCCTGACCTGCATAAAAGCATTGGTCTGACGCTATTCGCTGTAATGCTGCTACGCGTTGTATGGATCTGGTTCAGCCCGGCACCGCCGGCACTGGCCAGTTACAGCCGTGCAACACGAATCGGTGCCAAACTCGGGCATGGTTTTTTGTATCTGGGTTTGTTTGCCGTGATGATCGCCGGCTACCTGATTTCCACCTCTGAAGGCGTGGGTATTCCGGTTTTCGGCCTGTTTGAAGTCCCTGCACTGATTTCCAACCTGCCTGACCAGGCTGATGTAGCGGGTGTCGTGCATCTTTACCTGGCATGGGCCGTGGTCATTTTTGCAGGGCTTCATGGTCTGGTTGCTTTGAAACACCACTTTATCGATCGTGATGCGACCCTGAACCGTATGCTGGGGCGCAAAGCCTGATGCTCAACCTCAACTCAAAAGGAATAGAACGCATGTTGAAAAAGACCCTCGCTGCGCTGGCTCTCGGAACCGCAATGCTGACCGCAGGTCAGGCCATGGCGGCTGACTACACCATCGACAAAGAAGGCCAGCACGCCTTTATCGACTGGAAAGTCAGCCACCTGGGCTTCAGCTTCATTCACGGTACTTTCAAGGACTGGAGCGGTACGTTCTCGTGGGACGCAGCCAAACCTGCCGACAGCAAGATTGACGTGACCCTGAAAACCGCCAGCCTGTTTTCCAACCACGCCGAACGTGACAAGCATATCGCCAGCAAAGATTTCCTGGACGTGAGCAAGTACCCGGAAGCGACCTTCAAGTCGACCAAGGTTGTGCCGACTGGCGACAACACAGCTGACGTAACCGGTGACCTGACCCTGCACGGTGTGACCAAGCCTGTAACCTTCAAGGCAACGTTCAACGGCGAAGGCAAGGATCCGTGGGGCGGCGAACGTGCTGGCTTCAACGCGACCACCACCATCAACCTGCAGGATTTCGGCATCAAGTCCCCAAGCAAGGACCAGACCCTGAGCCTGGATATCTCGCTGGAAGGCGTAAAGGCCAAGTAATAGCGCTTTTAAACGGCTAAAAAAAACGCCCCGGCTTGTGAGAGCCGGGGCGTTTTTTTGTGTGCTGTCGTAGGAGCGGGCTTGCTCGCGATTGGATTGCCTCGGTGCAGCCGTTAACCCGAAGTACCTGAATCGCGAGCAAGCCCGCTCCCACAATTTTTAGCGGTTACGCGTCAGCAGCGCTGGCTTCTCGCCACGCGGGCGGTTCGGCAGTTGATCGAGCTGCTCAGGCGTCGGGAAGCGATCGCTTTTCGACTCTTTGTGCATGATCTTCGGCTGGTTCTCGCGTGGGCCTTTAACCGCTGGCTCTTGACGGGCATCGTCACGGGCCGGGCGGTTTTCGCGACGGGCCTGGCCGTCACGCGGAGCGCCACTGCGTGGACCGCTGCGCTTGGCAGGCGGAGTGCCAGTGCTGGCACCGCTACCGGTACGCGGACCGTTCTGACGGCCACCGGTACGACCCGCTGGCGCAGCGCCAGTGCCTGCGCCCTGGGCCGGAGCCCCCGGACGACGGCCACGGCTCTGGTTGTTCTTGTTCTGGTACGGGCTGACGTAATCAGCGCGGTTACCAAAGTTATCCACATCGTCATCACGGAACTCGTCCGGCGCACGATTGGCGTCGGCACGCGGGGTTGGCTGACGCTGTTCACGGGCAGGCTGAGCTTCGCGCGGCTTTTGCTCACGAGCTGGACGCTCGCTGCGAGCAGCTGCCGGCTTTTCTTTGCTCTTTTCCTTGCCCTTGTCTTTACGACCGCCGCCACCGCCCGGGTTACCCGGACCGTCGCCACGCGGGCCGCGCGGCGGGTTGCGCGGGTTACGCACATCCGGACGCTCGCGTACTTCAGGCTTTTCAGCTTCAACCGTGCTCGAGTCAAAACCCATCAGGTCGCCATCGGCGATTTTCTGTTTGGTCATGCGCTCGATGCTTTTCAGCAGTTTTTCTTCGTCCGGCGCTACCAGCGAGATCGCCTCGCCCGAACGACCGGCACGACCAGTACGGCCGATACGGTGAACGTAATCTTCGTCGACGTTTGGCAGCTCGAAGTTGACCACATGCGGCAGCTGGTCGATGTCCAGGCCACGAGCGGCGATGTCGGTCGCTACCAGAATGCGTACGGTACCGGCCTTGAAGTCGGCCAGGGCTTTGGTGCGCGCGTTCTGGCTCTTGTTACCGTGGATGGCCACAGCGCTGAGGCCGTGCTTGTCCAGGTACTCGGCCAGGCGGTTTGCACCGTGCTTGGTACGGGTGAAGACCAGAACCTGTTCCCAGGCGCCAGCGGTGATCAGGTGCGCCAGCAAGGCACGCTTGTGCGTGGCAGGCAGACGGAACACGCGTTGCTCGATACGCTCGACCGTGGTGTTCGGTGGCGTTACTTCGATGCGTTCCGGGTTGCGCAGCAGCTTGCCGGCCAGATCGGTGATGTCCTTGGAGAACGTCGCCGAAAACAGCAGGTTTTGACGCTTGGCCGGCAGACGAGCGAGGACTTTTTTCACGTCATGGACAAAGCCCATGTCGAGCATACGGTCGGCTTCGTCGAGTACCAGGATTTCAACGTGGGACAGGTCAACACTGCCTTGACCGGCCAGGTCGAGCAAACGACCGGGGCAGGCAACCAGTACGTCAACACCACGGGCCAGGGCCTGAACCTGCGGGTTGGTGCCCACACCGCCAAAAACACAGGCGCTCACGAACTTCAGGTCGCGGGCATAGAGCTTGAAGCTCTCATGCACCTGGGCGGCGAGTTCGCGGGTAGGCGTCAGGACCAGCACGCGTGGTTGGCGTGGGCCGTGGCGCTGGGATTTGTCCGGGTGGCCATTGGGAAACAGCTTTTCCAGAATCGGAAGAGCGAAGCCACCGGTTTTACCAGTACCTGTCTGTGCCGCAACCATCAGGTCGCGACCTTGCAACACGGCGGGAATGGCCCGCTGTTGCACCGGAGTAGGCTCGGTATAGCCCGCAGCTTCAATGGCGCGGACTAAAGCCTCGGAGAGACCGAGGGAAGCAAAGGACATGAGAAATCCTGTTCTAGTTAGGGCTTGGCCCAAAGGGATAGTCTTGCCTGGCGTGAATGGCGTTTAAGATGACGCAATCCCGTCCGGTCCTGCTCCAGTCCTGAAGGCCCATTCATGCCGCTCGCGCTGGCTGAGAGCTGCGCCGTAACGGGAGGTTGAATGCCTTGTACAAGGACGAGCGGCCGGGCGTAAGCCTGGCGGAAAAACCGGAGTATAACAGAGCAATCACGACGCGCCGATTTCATGCTGCCCAACGGCTTTAAACCCATGTGGGAGCGGGCTTGCTCGCGATGCATACGACGCGCATCCCTTGACGGACCGCAGCGATGCCATCGCGGGCAAGCCCGCTCCCACAAAGGCAGATCAGCGCGGCAGCTTGAGGTTGTTCCAGATCGCCAGGCTCGGATCAGCCTGGTTCAGGGTGTAGAAGTGCAACCCCGGGGCGCCGCCGTCGAGCAGGCGTTCGCACATTTCGCTGATGACCTGCTCACCAAATGCCTGGATGCTCTGCGTGTCGTCGCCGTAGGCTTCAAGTTGCTTGCGGATCCAGCGCGGGATTTCAGCGCCACAGGCGTCAGAGAACCGCGCCAGCTTGCTGTAATTGGTGATCGGCATGATGCCCGGCACCACAGGAATCATCACTCCCGCTGCTTGTACGCGCTCGACAAAACGGAAGTAACTGTCGGCGTTGAAGAAGTACTGGGTGATGGCACTGTCAGCGCCAGCATGGGCCTTGCGCACGAAGTTGTTGATATCGTCTTCGAAGTTGCGCGCTTGCGGGTGCATTTCCGGGTAAGCCGCCACTTCGATATGGAAGTGGTCACCGGTTTCTTCACGAATGAAGCTCACCAGGTCATTGGCATAGCGCAGTTCGCCGCTGGCCATGCCCATGCCCGAAGGCAGGTCGCCACGCAGCGCAACGATGCGCTTGATCCCCGCGGCCTTGTACTGGGCCAGCAAGCCGCGCAAATCAGCCTTGCTGTCACCCACGCACGACAGGTGCGGAGCAGCAGGTACTTTTACTTCGCTCTCCAGTTGCAGCACGGTATTGATCGTGCGGTCACGGGTCGAGCCACCGGCACCGTAGGTGCAGGAGAAGAAATCCGGGTTGTAGGTCGCCAGCTGGCGAGCCGTGTTCATCAGTTTTTCATGTCCAGCATCGGTCTTGGTCGGGAAGAACTCGAAGCTGTAACGACGGTCTTGAGACATGGGAATACCCTGGCGTGCGCGAGGGGGGCATGGACAACCCCTGACGCTGAACTTTCACACAAAAAAAAGGCGGTCAGTGCAAGCCTGACCGCCTTTCTTTAATCAGTAACGGTAGGTTTCTGGCTTGAACGGGCCTTCGACGGTGACGCCGATGTAGTCAGCCTGTTGCTTGGTCAGTTGCGTTACAACGCCACCGAAACCACGAACCATTTCCAGGGCCACTTCTTCGTCCAGCTTCTTCGGCAGCACTTCTACGGTCAGACGCTCGGCTTGCAGTTCGGCTGGCAGGTCAGCGTACTTCTGGGCGAACAGGAAGATCTGCGCCAGTACCTGGTTGGCGAACGAACCGTCCATGATGCGGCTTGGGTGACCTGTGGCGTTGCCCAGGTTAACCAGACGGCCTTCAGCCAGCAGGATCAGGTAGTCATCGTTCTGTGGGTCGAATTCGCCCAGGCCAGTACGGTGAACCTTGTGAACCTGTGGCTTCACTTCTTCCCATGCCCAGTTTTTGCGCATGAAAGCGGTGTCGATTTCGTTGTCGAAGTGACCGATGTTGCACACCACAGCGCGTTTTTTCAGCGCGGCCAGCATGTTCTTGTCGCACACGTTGACGTTACCGGTGGTGGTCACGATCAGGTCGATCTTGCCCAGCAGCGCAGCGTCGATGCTGGCAGCGGTGCCATCGTTCTGGCCGTTGATGAACGGCGAAACCACTTCAAAACCGTCCATGCAGGCTTGCATGGCGCAGATCGGGTCAACTTCGGACACTTTAACGATCATGCCTTCCTGACGCAGGGACTGGGACGAACCCTTGCCCACGTCACCGTAGCCGATAACCAGTGCCTGCTTGCCGGACAGCAGGTGGTCAGTACCACGCTTGATGGCATCGTTCAGGCTGTGACGGCAGCCGTACTTGTTGTCGTTTTTGCTTTTGGTGACCGAGTCGTTCACGTTGATCGCAGGGATCATCAGCTCGCCTTTGGCCAGCATGTCCAGCAGACGGTGAACACCGGTGGTGGTTTCTTCAGTCACGCCGTGGATCTTTTTCAGCATGGCCGGGTATTTCTTGTGCAGCAGCTCGGTCAGGTCGCCGCCGTCGTCGAGGATCATGTTGGCATCCCATGGCTCGCCATCTTTAAGGATGGTTTGCTCCAGGCACCACTCGTACTCTTCTTCGGTTTCGCCTTTCCAGGCGAAAACCGGGATACCGGCAGCAGCGATAGCGGCAGCAGCCTGATCCTGAGTCGAGAAGATGTTGCACGACGACCAACGCACTTCGGCACCCAGGGCAACCAGGGTTTCGATCAGTACGGCAGTCTGGATAGTCATGTGGATGCAACCCAGAATCTTCGCGCCCTTGAGCGGTTGTTCTGCTGCATAACGGCGACGCAGGCCCATCAGGGCAGGCATTTCGGACTCGGCGATAAAGGTTTCGCGGCGGCCCCATTGGGCGAGGGACATATCGGCGACTTTAAAGTCGTTAAAACCTGCAGGCGTGTTTACAGCGCTCATCAAGAGCCTCCATTCGTTTAATCGCGAATGGGCGCCGTTGTGCGTTTAGTGCCTGCCCAGGGAGCCCTGAACAAACAACGCCCCATCCGAGCCTGACAGGTTGAACCTGCTGCAGCGCCCCTCGGACAGGTGGCGGGAACGGTACCGGGTAAAAATGACCGTTTTGAAGCGAGGGGCATTATAGCCATCCGCGCCGATGTTCCCAAGGATTTATCCACGGCATTTTGATTTGCCTAATCGAGACCATAGTCGAAGCTTAATAGAGCTGAGTGCCGTGGTCTGACATCATGGTCGGCATCTAAGGCAAGACGGTCAGGAGCGAATATGAATTTTCACACCCGCAAATGGGTTAAACCCGAAGACCTCAACCCCAACGGCACCCTGTTCGGTGGCAGCCTGCTGCGCTGGATCGACGAAGAAGCCGCGATTTACGCCATCGTCCAGCTGGGCAACCAGCGTGTGGTGACCAAGTACATCTCCGAAATCAACTTCGTCAGTGCCTCGCGCCAGGGCGACATCATCGAACTGGGCATCACCGCCACCGAGTTTGGTCGCACCTCGATTACTCTGACCTGCGAAGTGCGCAACAAGATCACCCGCAAAAGCATCCTGACTGTGGACAAGATGGTTTTCGTCAACCTGGGTGAAGACGGCCTGCCGGCGCCGCACGGGCGTACCGAGATCAAATACGTCAAGGACCAGTTCCAGGATGACAGCCAGGCTTGATGCCTGGCTCCCGTAGCAGCTGCCGAAGGTCTGAAGGGAATTTTAACTGTGGGAGCGAGCCTGCTCGCGAACGACTTTCGCGAGCAGGCTCGCTCCCACAGGGAGGGTTGACCGGCAACAGAGTATCTACAGGTCAAGAGTGAACAGCTACAGTCCATGCGTGTCGTACCTTCACACGCCTTCGGTTCTGGAGCCTTATGGACACTCAAAATTCAGGCAAAACCCCCAACCTGACGGCTGAAGAAAAGCACGAGGTCAGCAAAAACCAGCCACCGCGCGCCGCGGTGCTGCACGAAATCATCCGCCAGCAGGGCGATCTGGAACTGGAGCGCAGCATCGCCGCCCTGTTCTGGTCGGCACTGGCCGCCGGGCTGACCATGGGCCTGTCCCTTATGGCCATGGGCCTGCTCAACTCACGCCTGCCCGACGGCGACGGGTTCAAGGTCATCGCCAGCTTCGGTTATTGCGCAGGCTTTCTGGCGGTCATTCTCTCCCGCCAGCAACTGTTCACCGAAAACACCCTGACTGCCGTTCTGCCGATCATGAGCAAACCCACACTCAACAATTTCGGGCGGCTGCTGCGGCTGTGGGCGGTGGTGCTGGTGGGCAACCTGATGGGCACCCTGCTGGTGGCCTATGTGATGCTGCATTTGCCGATTTTCGACACGCAGACCGACAAGGCCTTTCTGGAAATCGGCCGCAAGGTCATGGAAAACGACGCCAGCCAGATGTTCGCCAAAGGCATTATCTCGGGCTGGATGATTGCCACCATGGTGTGGATGATCCCGTCCATGGAAAGCGCCAAGATGTGGATCATCATCCTCATCACCTACCTGATGGCCCTGGGTGACTTCACCCATATCGTGGTCGGTACGGCCGAGGTGTCGTATCTGGTGTTTGCTGGCGAGTTGCCCTGGAAGGACTTCTGGCTGATCTTTGCCGGCCCCACCCTGGCCGGCAATATCATTGGTGGCAGTTTTATCTTCGCCCTGATCAGCCACGCGCAGATCCGCAGCGACACCCAGAAGCCCAAGCAGGAGGTTCAGTAGCCCCGAGTCAGATCACATAATGGGCGATGGCCACAAAGTGCAGCAGGCTGCCGGCGATCACAAACAGGTGCCAGATGCCGTGGGCATGGCGCAGACGGTGGTCGAGGGCAAAAAAGATGATCCCCACGGTGTACATCACCCCGCCGGTGGCCAGCCATACAAAGCCTGCGGTACCCAGCGCTGCCAGCAAGGGCTTGACGGCCACCAGTACAATCCAGCCCATGACCGCGTAGATAACGATGGACAGGATGCGGGCTTCGGAGCGCGGTTTGATCTCTTGCAGCATGCCGATCACCGCCATTCCCCACACGATGCCAAACAACGACCAGCCCCAGGGGCCGTGCAGCGTGACCAGGCAAAACGGCGTGTAACTGCCGGCGATCAGCAGGTAAATGGAGAGATGATCGAACTTCTGCATGATCACCTTGGAGCGCCCGCGCACGCTGTGGTACACGGTGGATACGCTGTACAACAGCACCAGCGTGACACCATAAATGGCCACACTGACAATCTTCTGCGGGCTACCGTCCAGGCAGGCCATTACCAACAACCAGATACTGCCTATTGCTGCCGCCACAGCACCCACCAGATGGGTCCAGGCGTTGAGTTTTTCCCCGTGATACATGTGCAAGATCCTCAAGAGCCGATAGTGCGACTGTGTCACCTGGTTATGAGATAAGGGTCAGGGTTGCGAGGTTAAAGGGCAATGCGGCGTTCGTCGAGCAGGGCAACCTGCACCCCCGCTGTGGGAGCGGGCTTGCTCGCGATAGCAGCACCGCGATTTATCTGACTGAGCGCATCGCAGGCAAGCCAGCTCCCACAGGTTTTGCAGTGTTCCCAGAATTCGGGGCCTGCCACTGAGCTCTGTGGGAGCGGGCTTGCTCGCGATAGCAGCACCGCGGTTTATCTGACTGAGCGCATCGCCTGCATCGCAGGCAAGCCAGCTCCCACAGGTTTTGCAGTGTTCCCAGAATTCGGGGCCTGCCACGAAACTCTGTGGGAGCGGGCTTGCTCGCGATAGCAGCACCGCGGTTTAACTGACTGAGCGCATCGCCTGCATCGCAGGCAAGCCAGCTCCCACAAGTTTTGCAGTGTTCCCAGAATTCGGGGCCTGCCACTGAACTCTGTGGGAGCGGGCTTGCTCGCGATAGCAGCACCGCGGTTTATCTGACTGAGCGCATCGCCTGCATCGCAGGCAAGCCAGCTCCCACAGGTTTTGCAGTGTTAACCGAATTCGGGGTCTGCCACGAAACTCTGTGGGAGCGGGCTTGCTCGCGATAGCAGCACCGCGGTTTATCTGACTGAGCGCATCGCCTGCATCGCAGGCAAGCCAGCTCCCACAGGTTTTGCAGTGTTCACCGAATTCGGGGCCTGCCACGAAACTCTGTGGGAGCGGGCTTGCTCGCGATAGCAGCACCGTGGTTTAACTGACTGAGCGCATCGCCTGCTCGCGAGCAAGCCAGCTCCCACAAGTGCTGCTTAATCCGCGCTGCCCCGCACCAACCGTTCCAGCGCCAGCAAGTCCGGGATTTTTGCCACATGATCGCCCACCTGTACCGCCGCGCGCTCCAGCGGGCACAGCGGCACGTCGACAAAGCTCAACTGGCTGTCGACCTTGTAGGAGCGCGGGATGCCCTGAATCACCATGGCCATGAATTTGAAATCCGGGTCACCACCCAGCGTGTTGAGGATGACGATCCGCGCCCGCTCACCGATCACCAGTGGCCCGCCGCATGCCGCTTCAAAGCTGATCAACGGCAGTTGGTGGTCGCGCCAGGTAATCTGGCGCAGGTGCCAGGGCGGGGAGTCGCTGCTGGGCTCGCCGCGCTGCCAGCCGATAAGCTCGGCAATGGCCACATTGGGCAGCAATAGATAGCGATCTGCTAGCGGCAGCAGCAAGCCGGTCAGGCTGCCCACGCGATGGTCAAGCATGGAAGTTGCTCCAGTAGGCAATGCGCTCCAGCAGCACGGACTCTTGATAAGGTTTGCCCAGGTAGTCGTTGACGCCAATGGCCATCGCCCGGTTCTGATGTTTTTGCCCGGTGCGCGAGGTGATCATGATGATCGGCAGGTCCTTGAGGCGCGGGTCGTTACGCACGCGGGTGGCCACTTCAAAACCGTCCATGCGCGGCATTTCAATGTCCAGCAGCATCAGGTCAGGGGTGTGCTCTTCCAGTACGCTCATGGCGTCGACCCCGTCCTTGGCCGTGATGACGTTCATGCCGTTGCGCTCCAGCAGGCGGCTGGTGACTTTGCGCACGGTGACCGAGTCGTCCACCACCAGTACCAGCGGCGGGCGCACGGCCGGGGTGAATTCCAGGGCGCCCACCGCCTCGTGCTGCGCCCGCTGCAACGGCTGACGCGCCTGATGGGCACGGATATAGGCCGGCAGGTCGAGGATCAGCACCACCCGCCCGTCCCCCAGAATGGTCGCGCCCGACAGGCCCTGTACCCCGGTAAATTGCGGGCCGAGGCTCTTGACCACAATCTCCCGCGAACCCAACAGCGCATCCACCTGCAACGCCACGCGCTGGTCCTGGCAATGCACCAGCAGCACCGGCAGCGAATGGCTTTCGCCCACCAGCTTGGGTTTGCCCACGGTTTGCAGCAACTCGCCCAGGTAACGCAGCTCGTAGGTTTGCCCACCGTAGTGATAAAGCGGCGGGTTGAGCTGGTAGTAGCCTTCCAGCTCGTTGGGCATGACGCGCACCACACCTTCAACGGTGTCGAGGGCAATGGCGTATTGTTCGTCTGCGCACTGCACCATCAGAGCCCGGTTGAGCGACACGCTGAAGGGCAGGCGAATCTGAAAATGCACGCCCTGGCCCGCCACCGAATCGATGGTCATGCTGCCGCCCAACTGGCGCACCTCTTCATGTACCACGTCCATGCCGACGCCACGCCCGGAGATCTGGGTGATTTTTTCGGCCGTGGAAAACCCGGGCTGCAGGATGAACTGCAGCACCTCACGGTCGCTGATGCTTGCTTCAGGGTTCAGCAAGCCACGCAGGATGGCTTTGCGGCGCACGGCTTCCAGCGGCACTCCCGCGCCATCGTCGTGCATGTCGAATACTACGTCGCCGCCTTCATAGGACAGTTCCAGGCTGATCAGCCCCTGCTCCGGCTTGCCGCTGGCATGGCGCACGTCGGCCGGTTCCAGGCCATGGTCGACGGCATTGCGCAGCATATGCTCCAGGGGCGCAACCATGCGTTCCAGAACGTTGCGATCGATCTCGGCTTCGGCATTGATCACGCTGAATTCAACCTGCTTGCCCAGCTCGCTGGCAACCTGGCGCACCACCCGTTTGAGGCGCGGCAATACGCGCTCGAACGGCACCATGCGCGTGCCCATCAGGCCCTCTTGCAATTGCGTGTTCACCCGCGCCTGTTTTTGCAGCAGCCCGTGGGCGTCCTGGTAGCGGGCCGTCAGGGTCGCCTTGAGGTCGAGCAGATCGGAAGCTGATTCGAACAGGGCTCGGGACAGCTGCTGCAGCAGGGAATGGCGGTCCATTTCCAGCGGGTCGAATTCGTCGTAGGCCACGCCATCGGCTTCGGTATGCGCGCGGTTGTGCAGGCGACCCTGGGTTTCGATGTCGAGGCGCCGCAGTTGATCCTGCATCCGCTCAAGGGTGGTCTGCATCTCGTTGAGGGCGACCTGACCGTCGTTGACCTGCTGCTCCACACGCCCCCGAATGATCGAGGCTTCACCCGCCAGGTTGACCAGGTCTTCGAGCAGCTCGGCCGGAACCTTGAGGGTGTCCAGCCCGGTGCGCTCACCTTCGGGCACCGGTGCAGGCGCAGGCTCGGGCTTGACCGGGGTGGCAGGTGTCGGCCGGGCGTTACGCTCAATCTGGCGGATTTTCTCGATCAGCACCTGGGGCGAAGGCAGCGCCTGACCACTGCGCAGCGCGTCAAGCATTTGCGCAAGCTGGTCGTGGCAACGCTGCAGCAACACAAAGAGCCCATCACTGGGCGTGATGGCACCTACCGAAATATCCTCGAAAAGGGTTTCAAGCTCATGGGAAAAATCGCCAATCGCGGCGACCTCCACCATCCGCGCCCCGCCCTTGAGGGTATGCAGGTCGCGCAGCAGGTTTTCCACTTCAAGGTGGCTTTGCGGCTCGGCTTGCCAACGCGCCAGGGCCGCACCCGAGCTTTCGAGAATATCGAAGGCTTCTTCGAGGAAGATTTCCTGTAACTGCGGATCTTCATTGCTCGGTGGCGCTTGCGGGGCAACGCTGCCAGCATCAGGCAGGGCTGCACTGTAAAGACGAAAGCCGCGAATCGCCTCGATCAGTTCATAAGGCTCGCTCAACGTTTGCTTGTGCAGCAATTTTTCAAGCATCAGCGCCAGTTGCTCGTGGCTGCGCTCCAGCAGGCGAGCCAGTGCCGGACTGTCACTCAGGCGCCGGTCCAGCAAGCCTTCATACAAGTGTTCAAGCTCATGGGCCAGTTCAGCGATCGGTTCAATACCGGCCATGCGCGCCCCACCCTTGAGGGTGTGCAAATCGCGCTGCAAGGACGACAGCGACGCCAGGCTGTCGGGTGCACTGAGCCAGCGCTGCAAGGCCTGCGCGGCACTCTCGAGGATGTCCACCGCCTCTTCGAGAAAAATCTCGACGATTTCATCATCGATGTCCTCGTCCTGGCCTCCACCCAATTGCCTGGTGGCGGCCCCCAGCTCGGTAACCCGCCCGCCATCACCGCGAATCAGCCCTGTGGCGTCAGGCGCGAGCCCTTCGTGCAGCAGCGCGTGCAGGGTCTGGACCAACTGCGGCTGCGGGGTGATTTCCTGCCCTGCCGCCAACTGGTCGAGCATGTTGATCAGGGCTTCCTGGGCATCATCGGCCGCTTCGAAAAAACGCTCGCTGGGTGCCAGGCTGCTTTCTTCGACCGCGCCATAGAGGTCAAGCAGGGCTTCGCACAGCGCATCCATGGGCTGCAAGTCCAGCAGGTGGGCAGACTCACCCAGGGTGGTCAGCTGATCCAGCAGGCTGTCCAGGCCATCGCGTTCATGGGGGTTCTGGTGCCAGGTTTTAAGCAGCTCCTGGGCATCGAACAGAATATCCATGCTCTCGGCCAGAAACTCGGCAATGCGCTGCGGGTCACGCCTGGCCACCCAACTGCTTGCAGGGCTATTGAGCAGGGTATCCAGGCGGCTGGCGATCAGTTGCTCGGTGCGCTCGATCAGTGAGCGCGCACCCTGGATCTCGGCCAGCGGGTCGCTATCCAGTTGCTTGAGCCCCGCATGCAGCAGGGTGTCAGCTTCCAGCAGCAGGTCGATTTCATCCTCCCCCAGGGCAAGCGTGTGTGCCTTGTATTCACGCACCAGATGGTCCAACGGCGCGGCCAGTTCAGCCATGGGCATCACGCCTGCCATATGTGCGCTGCCTTTGAGGGTGTGCACGGCCAGTTGCAAATCGTCACTGGCCTGCAGCGGCATGTGTGCACGGGCCTGGTCCAGAAAACGGTCAAGGCGCTCAAGGTGGGCTTGTGCTTCCTGACGGAAGATATCCAGCAACTGTGGATCGAAATTGCCGGCGTCCTGGGCAATCAACAGTGGTTGCGGCTCGCCTTGGGCCAGGTGCTGCGCGCGTGCGGCCAGTTGGTCGACGTCTTCGCGTTGACGCTGGCTTTGTTCGGCAAAGGCCTGAATCAGTTCGGGCAGCATGGCCATAACGTCTTCAAGCAGTTGGAAGATCTGCGCAGACGGCGCCACGCTACGCTCAATCACCCGGTTGAGCAGGTTTTCGACCGCCCACGCCAGCTCTGCCAGCACCAGCGCACGCACCATGCGCCCGCTGCCCTTGAGGGTATGGAAGCCGCGCCGCAACTCGGCCAGCGCAACACTGTCCGCCGGGTTGGCGACCCATTGCGGCAGGCTGTCGTGCAGGCTGATCAGGACTTCGTCCGTTTCTTCGAGAAAGACTTCCAGCAGTTCTTCGTCCAGCGGCGCTTCATCCACGGGTGGCGGTAGCAAACTGGCAGGCATGTGTTGCGCCGGAGGATTGAGCGCCGACAGCGGGCTGGCCAGTGCATCGGCCAGGCCAGGCGCCTGCAGGTCCGGCATCAGCGATTGCTCTTGGCCGCCAGGCCTATCATCGGACAATGGCACGGGATGCGTCGCCGGCGCGTAACCCAGTGCAGCCAGGCTGTTTTCGGCCCGATCCAGCACCTGCTCGCTCGAAGCACCAGGGTCCTGGGCCAGGCGTTCCAGGTAATACTCAATGCTGATCAACGCATCGGCCAAGTGATCAAGTTGCTCGTGCGCGGGGTGATCAGACCCTTGCAGCACGCGCTCACGCAAATATTCATTGCAGGCTTGCAGCAAACTGGCCGCGCGATTCAGGGGAATCATCGCCAGCGCCCCGCGGATTTGCGTCAACAGCGCAGGCACGGACTGCAAGTGCTGGCGGTCGTACTCGGCCGCCAGATAATCGCCGATCAGGTCTTTGACTTCTTCAAGGCCGATGCGGGCTTCCTTGATCACCAACTGGTGAATCTGCATCAGGTCAGTGGTGGGCAACCGGCTTTCTTCACGCAGCGAGGGCTCGACGCTGCCGACCATACCGGCCAGGGTGGCCTCGACATAAAGCAGGGCCGAGGCCACATCCATCAACACCGCATCGGTGGGTTCGCGCTGGCCCTGGGCCAGGCTTTGCAACACCGCCAGTTGATCAATGATGACTTTACGCGGTTGCCCGAACCCCAGTACGGCCAGAGTGTCGGCGATCTGACGCAGTGGCGCCATCAGGCTGCTCAGTTCCGAGACATGCAGGCGATCACTGCGCACAAACAGGTCGAGGCGTTCCTTGACCCGCACCAGTTCTTCGCACAACGCCGCCACCACCGAGCGCATGGCATCCCGGTCAGGGCCGGCCAACCGCGCCCGCTCCTCGTCGACCATCGCCGCATCGGGCATGGCCTGATCCAGTTCGTAGTGGTTTTTCAGCGCGAGCATTTTCGTGGTCGGATGCTCGGCCTTGGCAATATAAAACAGCAGGCTGGTCAGCAGGTCTTCGGGGGCAGGATGGTTGATGGCCTCGATGCCCTGTGCCAGCAGGCGCTTGAGTTCCTTGTCGGATTTTTTCAGCAGGCTGCGCAGGGCCGGGCTGTTGGGCACCCGACCTTTAAGCATGCCGTCGACCAGTGCAGCGGCAATTTTCCACAAGGCGTTGAGCGGTGCTCCCTGGCAAATGCCTTGCAGTTGCGCGAACACCGCGGCCATTTTTTCCAGGTTGGCCTGCACCGCTTCACCGCGGCGCAAAGCCAGGAACGCGGCCTGCAGGGTGTGGCGCATCACGCGCAGCTGGCTCGGCAAGTCAGCAGGTGCCAGCCGGGCCAGGGCGGCCTCATCCAGGGCGGGCAACACCTGCAAGGGCGGGCTGAACAGGCTGGTTTCCGAGAGCAGGGCCTGGCCACGGGCGCTGCGCAAATCGTTGAGCAACGGCAACACCACCAGGGGCCAGTCGCGCCGGGCACTGTGGACGCGGTCCAGATACAACGGCAATTGGCTGAACGCTTGCTGCAGCAGGCGCAGGGCTTCGTCGAGCTGGCTGACGCGGCCCTCCTGCAGGGCAATCACCAGTTGCTCCATCTCTTCGGCCAGCAAAGCCGCGCCATAGAATTCAACCATCAGCAAACTGCCATGCACCTGATGAATGCAATCCAGGCACTGTTCCAGCACGTCGGCGGCTGGCCGCTGGGCATAGGCGTCCAGCGCCACTCGGGCCTGTTTCAGGGTATGGGCAATTTCGCCTTTGACCCATTCAAGGGCCACATAGTCGTGCCGGTCAACCATAACGACTCCAGTCAGAATTGCAGCGCATTACTGTGGCTCATGGTCTTTGGACGGAGCTGGCAAAGTAAAACCGGACACTGAGCGCCGCAGCTGGCTGGCCATTTTGGCCAGATTGCCGATGCTTTCGGCGGTCGCCGTGGAGCCGGACGAGGTCTGATTGGTGATTTGCTGAATGACACTCATGGTCAGGGAAATCTGCGCCGCCGAAGTGGTCTGCTTTTGTGCGGCATTGGAGATACTTTGAATCAGGTCTGCCAGGTTTTGCGACACCCCTTCGATCTCTTCCAGCGCCACGCCAGCGTCATGGGCCAGACGGGCACCGCGCACCACTTCGGTAGTGGTTTGCTCCATCGAAATCACGGCCTCGTTGGTATCGGCCTGAATGGCCCGCACCAGGGTTTCGATTTGCCGCGTCGCCGCCGATGAGCGCTCGGCCAGGCGCTGCACTTCGTCGGCCACCACGGCAAAGCCGCGCCCGGCATCACCGGCCATCGAGGCCTGAATGGCAGCGTTGAGCGCCAAAATATTGGTCTGATCGGCAATATCATCAATCAGGCTGACGATATCGCCGATTTCCTGTGAGGACTCGCCAAGGCGCTTGATTCGCTTGGCGGTGTCCTGGATCTGATCGCGAATATTGTCCATGCCGCGGATGGTGTTATGAACCACTTCATTGCCCTTGTTGGCAATCGCTACGGAACGCTCGGCAACCGCCGAAGATTCGGAAGCGTTGGCCGATACCTCGTCGATCGAATGGGCCATTTCCTGGATCGCCCCGGAGGCCTCGGCAATCTGCTGGGCCTGATGCTCGGAAGCTTCGGCAAGCTGCATGGCGGTGGCCTGGGTTTCCTGTACCGCTGCCGCCACCTGGCCTGCTGTCAGGTTGATGGTGGCCACCAGTTCACGCAGCTGGTCGATGGAGTAATTGATCGAGTCGGCGATGGCACCGGTGAAATCTTCGGTCACCGAGGCGGTCACCGTCAGGTCGCCGTCCGCCAGATCGGCAATCTCGTCAAGCAAGCGCATGATCGCGTTCTGGTTTCGCTCGTTCTTTTCCGCCGTCTCGCGCAATTGGCGATTGGTTTCGCGCACCATCACCAGGCCGATCAAGATAATCGATGCCAGTGCCAGCAAGCCCAGAACATAACCGCCGATGATATCCAGCGAGCGCCCGCTGGCGAGGTTTTCAAAACCATTGGCCAGGGTCGAGGCTTCATCGAGGAGGGTTTGCGACAGGCTGAAAATGTTGTTTGCCGCTTCGCGCACATGGAACAGTTGCGGCGAGGTTTCAAGGATTTCATCCACCGTACCGGACACAAACTGGAACAGCTCGGAAATCTCCTGCAAGCGGGCGCGGGCATCCTTGTCTTCAACCTGGGTAATTCTCATCCCTTCATTGCCTTCGAGCATGCCGTTGAGCACCAGCCCGAAGCGGTTGGCATCACGGCCAAAGGCACCGGCGGCCTGGGCAGCGTTTTCGTCACCGGCCAGCACGGTATTGACCGCACCCAGAATACGCTCGGCCAACAAGGACTGGCGCTGGGCCAGGGCTACCTGGCTGGCAGGGGCGCCTCGCTGCAAAAGGATTTCGACGACTTTTTCGTATTCGACCTGCAACTGCGGCACGGTCTCGGCCAGGGTTGCAGCCACCTGATGCAGCGACAGCACGGTTTGTTCGCTGGCCAGAATGGCGTTGACGTTGTTGAGCAGCAGCTCCCAGTCACGTTGCACCGCCTGCATTTCTTTATGTACGGCTGCAGGAGCAGGAGGCAGGCCGGTGGCCGGGTCGCCTTTTCTCAGATAACCCCAGCGCTGGCTGAAATCATTGCGCGCATCAATCAGCAACTTGAATGCGGCGGCTTTGCCGGCAGCGGCCTCGGTGGCGTTTTTGGCGATACGCTGGGACAGCACCCGCAACTCACCTGCGTGGCTGATGTACTGCTTGTCGTAGTTGGACTGGGTATTGAGGTAAGCAAAGTTGGCGAATAACAGCATGATGAACACGATCAGGGCGATAAAAAGCACGATGATCTGCGAACGACTGCGCGACCCTTCCAGTGGTTTAGCGGTATTGGCTGTGGTCATCGATCAGGTCCCGAAATCCCGTTTTAAAGCTGAAAGCCTGCTCATACGGCCACCGCCCAGAACTGTGGCGCCCGGGCCAGGGCAAACGGGCTGAACACCCACCACAGGTGCTCAGCGGCAAAGTGCCCTTGCACATAAGGTGCAAATACCGGGTGGGGCAAGGTTTGCGTATCCGTATTGAGGTCGGTATGGGCGAAGTGCTGCATGCCCTGCACTTCATCGACCTGCAAGCCGACAAACACGTCTTTGTATTCCAGCACCAATACACGGCGCTGTTTACGCAAGGGTGACAGCTCGACCCCGAAAAAACCGCACAGATCCATGATCGGCAGCAGTTGCCCACGCAAATTGGCCACGCCCTTGACCCAGGGTTTTACCCCGGGCAGCAGGGTGAACCGTGGTTCATGCAGGATCTCGGCAATTTCGCCCATCGGCGCCACAAAACAATGCTCGCCGATGCGAAAACCAATACCGCTCCAGGTGTCGAGCTGCGCCTGTGCAGGCGCCAGACCCGCCGCCAGCGAGCGACAACGCTGGTCGATCTCAAGCAGCAGTTCGAAGGCTGTCAGTGCGCCGGGCATAGGATGACCGTCATTTAGGAGGGTTTTCTTCCAGGATTTGTTTCACCTTGAGGATCAGTTGCTCTTCATCCACCGGTTTGGTCAGGTAGCCCTTGGCACCCTGGCGCTGGGCCCAGACCATGTCGGTTTCCTGATCCTTGGTCGTCACGACGATCACCGGGATGTTGCCGGTTTCCGGATCTTTTGTGAGCTGACGCGTCGCCTGAAAGCCGTTGAGGCCCGGCATCACAATGTCCATCAAGACCACATCGGGCTTTTCCTGACGCGCCAGGGCAACACCGTCTGCGCCGTTTTCGGCCTTGAGCACTACATGGCCGTGCTTTTCGAGCATGCCGGTCAATTTGTACATTTCAGTCGGCGAATCATCGACGATCAGAATGCGAGCCATGGTGTTCCCCATTTATCAGGTGGTTGGCCGGCTGGCCGGTGTTATTGGGCACTTTGGGTGATAGTGAAGGCTGGCACATGTGCCTTGATTGCGCTCAGCAGTTCGTCGCGACTGAAGGGCTTGGTCAAAAATTGATCAGAGCCAACAATCCGCCCCTTGGCCTTGTCGAACAGACCGTCCTTGGACGACAACATGATCACCGGGATCGACTTGAAAGCCCGGTTGCTCTTGATCAGGGCGCAGGTCTGATAGCCATCCAGGCGCGGCATCATGATGTCGACAAAGATAATGTGCGGGTGGTGATCGACAATCTTGGCCAGCGCATCAAAGCCATCGATGGCGGTAATCACCTCGCAGCCCACGTTTTTCAACAGTGTTTCGGCGGTGCGGCGAATGGTTTTCGAATCGTCGATCACCATCACCTTCAAGGCGCTGGAATGCTTTTCCATATCTGCTCTACCATCGCCAAGGCGACCCGTTTTGTTACAACTGTACGGCCTGAAACCCCAACTCCTTGATGGACAAGGGCTGCAAGCACTGTGCGAGCCTTTTTAGCACAGTCACGACCTTCAATCTATCGAAGGGCTGCGGGCTGACTGGAGCAGGCGGTTTTTCCTTGACCGGGGCCACACTCAGCGCCACTCTGGCGCCACTTTTCAAAGCCTTTGCGCCCACTATTTATTTGAGGAATTTGCCATGAGCGTTCGAGTCGGGATTGTCATGGACCCCATTGCGGGCATCTCCTATAAAAAGGACAGCTCGCTGGCCATGTTGCTGGCAGCCCAGGACCGTGGCTGGACCCTGTTCTACATGGAGCAGCAAGACCTTTACCTGAATGAAGGCAAGGCCCGGGCCCGCATGAAGCCGCTGAAGGTGTTCGCCAACCCGCAAAAGTGGTTTGAGCTGGACGCCGAGACCGACACGGCCCTGAGCGATCTGGACGTGATCCTGATGCGCAAGGACCCGCCCTTCGACATGGAGTTTGTGTACTCCACCTACCTGCTGGAACAGGCCGAGCGCGATGGCGTACTGATCGTCAACAAACCGCAGAGCCTGCGCGACTGTAACGAAAAACTGTTCGCCACCCAGTTCACCCAATGCACGCCGCCAACCGTGGTCAGCCGCCGCGCCGACGTGCTGCGTGAATTTGCTGCCTTGCACGGTGACGTGATCCTCAAACCGCTGGACGGCATGGGCGGCACCTCGATTTTCCGCCACCGAGTGGGCGACCCGAACCTGTCGGTGATTCTCGAAACCCTGACCAACAACGGCACTCAGCAGATCATGGCGCAGGGCTATTTGCCGGCGATCAAGGATGGCGACAAACGCATCCTGATGATTGACGGCGAGCCGGTAGATTACTGCCTGGCGCGTATTCCGGCGCAAGGTGAGACCCGCGGCAACCTCGCCGCAGGCGGTCGTGGCGAAGCCCGTCCGTTGAGCGAAAAGGACCGCTGGATTGCAGCTCAGGTCGGCCCGACGCTGCGTGAAAAGGGTCTGCTATTTGTGGGTCTGGACGTAATCGGTGAGCACCTGACTGAAATCAACGTTACCAGCCCGACCTGCATCCGCGAGATCGATAATGCGTTCGGCACCAATATCGGCGCCCTGTTGATGGATGCGATCGAGCGCAAGCTCGCTGCACGCTGATCTGCAAGCCCTATAAAAGACCAACATTGCGCTATCATGGGCACCCCGTGAAACCCGCGATGTTGGTCTTTTTGCTATGACACCTCCCAACGACCTGCCCCCCGAACTCGGCCATAAAGGCGTGCGTGCGGCCGATCGCCTCGGATTTACCCTGTTTGTCGCGGCACTGCTGCATATTGCAGTGATCGTCGGCGTGGGGTTCAACATGGAAGCGCCCAAACAGATCAGCAAAACCCTGGAAATCACCCTGTCCACGTTCAAAAGCGAAAAAGCGCCGGAAAAAGCCGACTTTTTAGCCCAGGACAACCAGCAGGGCAGCGGCACGCTGGACAAGAAAGCGGTGCCCAAGACGACGGAAATCGCCCCTTTTCAGGACAACAGCGTCAAGAAGGTCACCCCGCCGCCTGCCGCCAAACCCGAACAGACCCAGGCTGCACCCAAGGCCGCCGTGACTACCGTGGCGCCCACGGCAAAAAAAGCCCCGAGCCAGCCGCAGAAGGTCAAGACCGAAGCGGCACCCAAGGCCAGCATTCCAACGTTCGACAGTTCCCAGCTGTCCAGCGAGATTTCCAGCCTCGAAGCCGAACTGGCCAACGAGCAGCAGCTGTACGCCAAGCGCCCGAAGATCTACCGCATGAGCGCGGCTTCGACCATGCGCGACAAGGGCGCCTGGTATAAAGAAGACTGGCGCAAGAAGATTGAACGCATCGGCAACCTCAACTACCCCGAGCAGGCACGCCGGGAAAAGATCTACGGCAAACTGCGCCTGCTGGTGTCGATCAACCGCGACGGTTCGCTGCATGAAGTGCTGGTGCTTGAATCGTCGGGCCAGCCGCTGCTGGACCAGGCGGCACAACGCATCGTGCGCCTGGCGGCACCTTTTGCCCCCTTTACCGGTGATCTGGCGGACATCGACCGGCTGGAGATCATCCGCACCTGGAAATTCGCCGAAGGCGACCGCCTGTCCAGCAACTGAAGCACTGTGGGAGCGGGCTTGCTCGCGATTGGATCGCTGCGTTTTAACGTTAAACCGCGCCGCCTGTATCGCGAGCAAGCCCGCTCCCACAAAGACCCAGGAATCTTGAGCTGCAAACTTGTCAGTTCACGCTGCCAGCGCCACACTAAGACTCATGAAAAAACACGCGCCGACTTACCTCAAGCATCAATTCCTGATCGCCATGCCCCATATGGCCGACCCGAACTTTGCCCACTCCTTGACCTACATCGTCGAGCACACGGCCAATGGTGCCATGGGGTTGATGATCAACCGTCCGCTGGAACTGAACCTGGCGGATGTTCTTGAGCAGTTGCGCCCGGAAAAACTTTCTTCACCCCTGTGCCAGCACGTGCCGGTCTTCGGTGGCGGGCCTGTCATGATCGACCGTGGCTTTGTCCTGCATCCGGCCAGCATGAACTTTGACGCTACAGTCGAACTCGACGACGGGCTGGCCCTGAGTACCTCTGCCGATGTGTTGTTCAGCATTGCCGACGGCCGCGGCCCGAACCGCAGCCTGATCTGCCTGGGCTATGCCGGCTGGGATGCTGGCCAGCTGGAGGCCGAATTGGCCGACAACGCCTGGCTGACCTGCCCCTATTCCGCTCATATCCTGTTTGATACCCCAAGCGAGCTGCGCCTCGACGCAGCCGCCAAACACCTCGGAGTGAACCTCAATTTGTTAAGCACCCAAGCAGGCCATTGCTGATGGCCAGCCTTCGTTTACTGCTGGGCTTCGACTACGGCACCCGCTCCATCGGCGTGGCTGTGGGCCAGATGATTACTGGCCAGGCCCGCGAACTGTGCAACCTGAAAGCCGAGAATGGCATCCCCAAGTGGGAAGAAATCGAAAAGCTGATCAAGGAGTGGCAGCCCGACGCAATGGTGGTCGGCATGCCCCTGAACATGGACGGCACCCCGAGCGACTTCTGCGCCCGGGCGCAGAAATTTGCCAATCGTCTGAATGGCCGCTTCAATTTGCCGGTTTTTACCCATGATGAACGCCTGACCACCTTCGAGGCCAAGGGCGAGCGCCGGGCCCAGGGCGGCCAGCGCGGCAGCTACCGCGACAACCCCGTTGATGCCATCGCCGCCAAACTGGTGCTGCAAGGCTGGCTCGACGAAAACCCGGCGCACTCTCAAGACTGACCCGGCGCTTGTACAATTGACCCGCCTCATTGTTTGCGCCCGCCGCCGCACGTTCTGCTGCGCGGGCCTTTTAAGGAGCCACCATGATCCTGCCTGTTCCCGCTGAACTGATCTCCCAGATGGCCCTTGATCTCAAGGCCCACCTGGCCCGTCGCGGTATCACCGAACCACGTTACATCGGCATCCGCACCGGCGGCATCTGGGTTGCCCAGGCGCTGCTCAAGGCGCTGAACAGCGAGGCCCCGCTGGGCACGCTGGACGTGTCGTTCTACCGCGATGATTTCAGCCAGAACGGCCTGCACCCACAAGTGCGGCCTTCCGAATTGCCATTCGAAATTGAAGGCCAGCACCTGGTGCTGATCGACGATGTGCTGATGAGCGGTCGGACCATTCGCGCAGCGCTGAACGAGCTGTTCGACTATGGTCGTCCGGCCAGCGTGACCCTGGTCAGCCTGCTGGACCTGGACGCCGCCGAGCTGCCGATCCGTCCGGATGTGGTGGGCGCGACCTTGTCGCTCAAGCCGAGCGAGCGGGTAAAATTGTCCGGCCCCGCGCCACTGACACTCGAACTTCAAGACCTAGCCCTCTAAGAGACCATTGCGATGACGCCTACAGACGCCAAGCGCCCGCTGCAGCTCAATGATCAGGGCCAGCTGCGCCACTTTCTGTCGCTCGACGGTTTGCCCCGTGAACTGCTGACAGAAATCCTCGACACCGCCGACTCGTTCCTTGAAGTCGGCGCCCGAGCCGTGAAAAAAGTCCCGTTGTTGCGCGGCAAGACCGTGTGCAACGTGTTCTTCGAAAACTCCACCCGCACCCGCACCACCTTTGAAATGGCCGCCCAGCGCCTGTCGGCCGACGTGATCACGCTGAACGTGTCGACCTCGTCGGCGAGCAAGGGCGAAACCCTGCTCGACACCCTGCGCAACCTAGAAGCCATGGCCGCCGACATGTTTGTGGTGCGCCACGGTGACTCCGGCGCCGCGCACTTCATTGCCGAGCACGTGTGCCCGCAGGTGGCAATCATCAACGGCGGCGACGGCCGCCATGCCCACCCGACCCAGGGCATGCTCGACATGCTGACCATCCGTCGGCACAAGGGCGGCTTCGAAAACCTGTCGGTGGCCATCGTCGGTGACATCCTGCACTCGCGGGTGGCACGCTCGAACATGATCGCCCTCAAGACCCTGGGTTGTAAGGACATTCGCGTTATCGCGCCGAAGACCCTGTTGCCGATCGGCATCGAGCAGTACGGCGTGAAGGTCTACACCGACATGACCGAAGGCCTGAAAGACGTGGATGTGGTGATCATGCTGCGCCTGCAGCGCGAGCGCATGTCCGGTGGCCTGCTGCCGAGCGAAGGCGAGTTCTACCGCCTGTTCGGCCTGACCAC
>Ga0302347_1000244_pt1 | contig 98526 bp, 81 predicted proteins | sample PhyWR1_FD_202178 | JGI IMG/M metagenome (GOLD analysis project Ga0302347, IMG submission 202178) | Leaf surface microbial communities from wheat plants in UC Gill Tract Community Farm, Albany, California, United States - DLSL W.R1 (v2)... | ecosystem: Host-associated > Plants > Phyllosphere >... | reverse complement strand
CTTGATCATCTTCACGATTTCCAGCTTGTAGCTGTCATCGAATGTTTTGCGTTTTTTAGTCATGGAGAGTTCCTCAATAGATGTATTTTCCACCTATCGAGGTGTCCGGGGAAATTAGACCACCACAGCTGCGGCAACGGCCACTTAGGGTTCCGGCCTTACGCCGCGTCACTTTGCAAAAGCGGCAAAGTAACCAAAACGCTTTTGCCCCTACCCCTCGGTGCCTCGCTTTGGCTCGGCATGCCCTCACCACAGGCCTTGCTCCGTAGGCCCGCCGCGATCGGCCATCCATGGCCGTGTCGCGGCTAACCCGGCGTCCTGCCGGGTTACCCACTGCGCAAAACCTGCGTTCGGCCAGCGTGGTTTAATGGGGCCTTTTAGATCAAGATCAAAAGCAAGATCTAGATCAAAAGATCGCGAGGCAAGCTCGCTCCTACAAATGAATTGTTTTATTCAGCATTCAAAAACGCTTCGCGCACCAAGCCATGGCGCTGCATCTTTTCATTCAGGGTGCGGCGGGGCAGTTGCAGTTCGTTGAGCACGGCCTTGATATCGCCTTTATGGCGCGTCAACGCTGCCCGCAAGCATTGCGCTTCAAAGGCTTCTTGCTGCGCGACCAGCGATTGGCCTGCGTCAATGTCGTCGAACTGCGGCTCGCCCAGCCCCAGCACGTGCCGCTCGGCGGTGTTCGCCAGTTCGCGCACATTGCCCGGCCAGTGGTGGCTGAGCAAGTGCGCCAGATGCGGCCCGGTCATGGCCGGGGCGCTGCGCCCCAGCCGTTCTGCGGCCTGGCGGGCGAACGCCTCATACAACAGGGCAATGTCTTCGCGGCGATCACGCAACGGCGCCAGGCGCAATTCGGCCACGGTCAGGCGATAGGCCAGGTCTTCACGAAAACGCCCGGCCCGCGCTTCGTCGAGCAAGTCCGGTTTGGTCGCGGCCACCACGCGCAAGTCCACATGGATGCTTTGGTTGGAGCCCAAACGCTCCAGTTTTTGTTCCTGCAACACCCGCAGCAATTTGGCTTGTTGGGCCAGGGGCATGCTCTCTATCTCATCAAGAAACAACGTGCCGCCGTCGGCGTATTCCAGCTTGCCGATACGTTTGCCCTGGGCGCCGGTGAAGGCACCGTTTTCATGGCCAAACAGCTCGGCCTCAAACAGTTGCTCAGGGATGGCCGCACAGTTCAGCGCCACAAAGGGTTTGTCTGCACGCGGGCCAAAGTCATGCAGGCAGCGGGCGACCAGTTCTTTGCCGCTGCCGGTTTCACCTCGGATCAGCACGTTGACCGGCAATGGCGCCAAATCAATGATCTGTCGGCGCAAGGTCTGCACGCTGCGTGACACGCCGAGCAAGCGCCCGTCAATCTGTTCACGCAGGTCGGCCTGTTCATGCAGGCGGCGGTTTTCCAGGACCAGTTGGCGCTTTTCCAGGGCCCGGCGCAGGCTGCTGAGCAGGGCTTCGGGGCTGAAGGGTTTTTCCAGAAAGTCGTAGGCGCCATCGCGCATGGCTTCGACGGCCATCGGCACGTCGCCATGCCCGGTCAGCAGAATCACCGGCAGGTCCGGGTCCAGTTGCTGCAACTGGCTGAGCAGGGCGAGGCCTCCCATGCCGGGCATGCGCACATCACTGACCACCACCCCGGCAAAGTGCGGCGGCAGCTGGCGCAGGCAGTCTTCGGCGCAACTGAACAGCTGCACCGCAAACCCGCTCAGGCTTAGCCATTGCTCCACGGCACTGCGAATACTGGCCTCATCATCGACCACGATCACTGAATTGAGCATGCTTCAAGAGTCCTGTGCGATCGGCAGCGTCAGCGTAAACAGCGCGCCCTCGCCCTGGTTGCTGGCGGTCAGGCGGCCGCCGAGTTCGTGAACGATGGCGTAAGACACCGCCAGCCCGAGCCCCAGTCCGTCGCCCACCGGCTTGGTGGTGAAAAACGGATCGAAGATTTTACCCAAATGCTCTTCGCGAATCCCGCCGCCACTGTCGCTGACGGTCAAGTGCCAGACTTGTTGATCCGCCTCGATACGGATTTCTAAACGTTTGTTCGGTGCATCGCGCAGGGCATCCAGTGCGTTGCGCAGCACGTTGATCAGCACTTGCTCCAGGCGAATCGCGTCACCGCGCACCCAGGCCGGGCGCGTGAGGTCCACGTGCAGGTCAATGGCTTGCTCCTGCAAACGCGGCTCCAGCAGGTGCAAGGCATGGTCGACGACGGTCGCCAGATCAAGCTTTTCACGCAGGCCGCTGGGGCTTTGCCGGGCGTAGGTCTTAAGGTGCCCGGTGAGCGCGGCCATGCGCGTGAGCATGTTGTCCAGTGGCGCCAGGGCCTGGTAAGCCTCGTCGATGCGGCCGTGATCGAGCAACAGGCGCAAGGTCGCCAACTGCATGCGCTGGGCAGTGAGCGGCTGGTTGATTTCATGGGCGAGCGCGGCAGACATCTGCCCCAGCGCCGCGAGCTTGGCCGATTGCACCAGGCCGTCCTGGGCGGTGCGCAAGTCGCGTGTGCGGTCTTCGACCAGTTGCTCAAGCTCGGCACGGTTACGCTGGCGTAACCGCGACAGGCGCCAGCGCTGCAGCAAAAACAGCCCCAAAAACACCACAGTCAGCCACAGGCCAACCCCGGCGAGGGCGGCATTGCGGCGGTCTTCGGCCGAGATGTCCGGGCGCCGCAGTAAATGCAGGGTCCAGCCTTCGGCGCTGAGCGGTAGCGACTCCCACAGATAGTCTTGCGAGCCGTCCGGGCCATCGGTGCGGGTCAGGAAGCTGTTGTCGTCAAAGCTGCGCAAGGTGCGGGTGTTCAGCGGCGTCAGCGGCTGTTTGTGGTACTGGCGGGTGACGGTGATTTCGCTACGGTCCTGGTCAGACAACGGCCGCAAATGACGATAGCGCCAGCCCGGCTGGTTGGCGATAAAGACAATGCCCTTGGCATCGCTCACCAGCAAAATGTCGTTGCCATGGCTCCATTCGCGCTCCAGCTCCGGGAACTCCAGCTTGACCACCATCGCGCCCAAAAACGTACCCTGGGCATCGTGAATGGCGCTGGATAAAAAGTAACCGGGGATACCGCTGGTCACGCCTACGGCATAAAAGCTACCGGTACCTTCGACCAGGGTTTGCTTGAAATAGGGGCGAAACGCGTAATTGTGGCCGACATAACTGTTGGCGGTGTTCCAGTTACTGGCCGCCACGGCCAGCCCGGTATGGTCCATGAGCTCAAGGGTCGAGGACTTCGCCGCGCCGTTGATGCGCTCCAGCTTGCGGTTGAGTGCGCATTGCAGCTCGGGCGTCATCGGGCCACTCAAGGCCGTGATCAATTCGGTGTCCAGCGCCAGCACAGCGGGCAGGGCGCGGTAGCGTTCAATCAAGGTATGCAAAGAATTGGCATACAGGTTTAACTGCTCGGGCCCGCGCCTGGCGCTTTCTTCCAGCGCATGGCGCTCGGCCTGATGCATCGCCCAGCCGCCAGCCAGAGCGGCGCCGATCACAATCAGCAGGGTATACAGGGCCAGACGCAGGTGGCGAGCAGTCGCAGGCATAAGGGGCAGGGGCATGAATGGGGGGCGCAAACCATAGCATGGCGGCGATCTACCTAGCAGTTCTGCCAGTAGGCAAACACTGAAATTGTTTGAATGCTCAGGGCTCACTCTTAAGTTTGAGGTCAGTCTGATGCCATCCTCCCAAAATAGAGATCCATACCGTTATATTTATGACCCTTTGGATCGGTTATCGAGTTGTGGTAATGCGCCAACGGTAATGGCTCAGCGTTTTCATAACATCAATCGATTATCTACGTTAGTTCAGGGGGCGCTGAAAGAGAGCGTTTTTCAGACTAAAGATTATTTGTTAGCTCACCAGCGTTCTTACTTGACGGATGACACCGTTTTGCTGGTGACAGATAGTCCGCGCACTGTCTTAAATCCGTCATATGTTAGGTCTGATAAAAGCGTGGCTTATTGCCCTTACGGCTATAGAGCACCCGCTGGTGGTAAATATGTGTTACTTGGTTTTAATGGCGAATGCGCTGATCCTGTGACCGGTCATTATCTTTTGGGTAATGGTCATCGAGCCTTTAATCCAGTGTTGATGCGTTTCAATAGTCCAGACAATCTCAGCCCGTTTAGGGAGGGCGGAATAAATGCCTATGGATACTGCGGTGGAGACCCGATTAATCGCACTGATGAAGATGGGCATGCTTGGAGTTTCTGGGGGGCACTTAGAAAAAGGTGGAGCGCAGTGTTTAAGATCGCAGAGCCTTTACCTACTCATCGCTCACTGAATTCTTCGGAAGGGACGCAAGTATGGCGAGCTGCGAGTGAGAATTACGATCGGCTAGGTGCAAAACGCAAGATCTTAAAACATAAAGCTAAAGATGAGAGTCTATTTTTAAAGCAAAGAAATAAAGCATCTTCGGCGTCTAAAGCCTTACTGCCGGAATGGAAAGAAGCTAGAAAAAACGTAATGTTGACTGTGAATACTGAGTCACCCTTCATGACAGGGCCTGCAGTGGTCTCTTCTAGTAAATCGTTATACAAAGTTGGATTTAATGATGTTGTGAGCGTTCAGGCATTTTATTCTCGTGAATATATAGGGGCGGGGCTGGATGGGAAGCTGATAACGGTCGCAGAAGAATCTATTAGTGTTCGGTGATTTGAATCGAACTTGTCTGAGGTGAAAGAAAAAATCCGCCAATTTGAATGATTTTTTAGTCATAACTTAGAGTGTTTTGATGGGTGGGAATTTTACATCGGCTAATACTTCAACTCACACCTTGCCTCACTCAACCGTGAAGCCTATAGTCCCCCGGTCGCCCACATGGCGACCGGGTTTGGCGACTCGTAGACAATGTGCGAAAGCTCTTTGCTGATTGCAGGAGTATTCGTGTGCGCATCATGCTGTTATGGCAGCTGTGCGTGGGAGATCTTCGGGTCTGCCGGTTCATTTGTCTCGGTTCGCCAACCTGCGTACAGCTGCCACCTGATCGTTTGGCGACGATCAGGTGGTGGTCTTTCCTTACCGACAAATGAGGCTACATCCTATGAGCACTACTATTCCCATGACCGCCATCGACTGCCTGATCCCGTGCATGTTGATCGACACCCAAACCCCACCCGATGTGATTCACGCCAACGCCGCTGCGCGGATTTTGGCCGTTACGCACTTGCTTGAAAGCGTGAGCCGCCTTGAGGGCTTTAACGCGGACAGCGTCGACCTTAAACACATCACTGAGGCTGCGGCGCTGTTGTTGCGCGATGGCTGCGATTTGATGGACGCACTGGGGCGCCGCTTGCAGGCGCAATGATCCCCGACCCCAAGTATTGATCGCTGTCACAGGCTGCGACTTTTGACGCTCACGCAGGTTTAAAAGATCGCAGCCGTGGGCCGTTATCTATGTAGTGCATGTCCCGAAGGTGGGGTTGCTACGTTGGCGCATTCCTCCAACGGAGTCATATCCATGACCAGTCGATCACCCGCGGTTCGCCAACGCGCACCGTTGCTCCTGTCCAGTACCCAGTGGGCGCAGAAAGAAGCCCTTGCTTATGTGTCGGCCATTTATGAAGAGCAATTCGCTTCACTGACGCTCGAACAGAAAAAGCGCTACCCCGAACTGTTCAAGCGCTGTGAGCAGTCGCTAAAGAACCTGGATCAGGAACTCAAGCGTCTAAAAGATACGTTCAAGACCACTCATCTGGCACAGCTCAAAAGCGAGCTAAAAACACTTCTGGGGGTGGATATCGACCCCGAAAAGGCGCGAATTTATACGCGCTACCGTGAAGAGGTGGAGGAGGACTTTATTGAGTATCTCGCGCGACTGAGGGGCGATAAAAGTGCCACTCAGGCACCCACGTTCAGGCCCACGCCTTCACGTACGCCACGCGCGCTGGATGAGTCAAAATTTAAAGAGCACCTCAAATCGGTGTCCCTCTGGGATGCCGCGTGCGAGAACTTCAGCTACCGAACCGACTCGTTACTGCTCAAGCCTTTTAGCTATGAACAAGCCAGCTTTATTGACTACAACAGTGACTTGACGGGGCACCCGGCGGGGCCGTTTATTGCCATTGTGCGCACGCTGGACCTCGGCACTCAGTTAAAGGCCACCCTGGATGCAGCTGTCGGCCCTGGCGGGTCTTTGCACCAACGCGCCGAGGAGGTGGTGAGTAGTTGTTTTGAGTTCGAGTTGCTGGAGGCTTTGCGAACCCCGCGCCAGTCAAAACTGTTTAAAGATGAGCATGACAAGCTGGCCTCGATGTTCAAGGGTGAAACGCCAGCGCACATCTGGCCTGTTTCAATGAGCACGACCAAGAAGGAACTTAGCCTCAACCCTTTGCAGTTAGCCAGAAGCGCTGACACGTCTCTGTTGTTTGGCGATGAAGACAGCTTCGATTATGTAAAGGATGTCGATATACCTCTGCCGCCGTTTAGCAGCAGCAGGGAAGATGAGATGGACCCCCCGCTGTTTATGATCAAGCTCGAAGGCGAGTGGGGCGTTTACAGCTATTTCCCGCAGCGCCTGGGAGGCGCGCTGCGTTGGCACAAAGATGTGCCCGATGCGTTTTCACACTTTCTTAATCAGATCAAATATGACTATCGCAAAGGTCAGTTGGGCTGGTTTACCCGACAGCTGTCGTTGAAAGACTTGGGCTTTTTCAGCAAGTTGCTGAGTAAAGAAGCCAAGCCCAAAGGGCTGACATGGCTGGCGGGTGTTTTGTATGACAGTTTCACGAGTGTTTTCCCCGAGGCCGATCTGGACAGCCTGCGCCTGTTTGTTGAAATGAGGCTGTCCGACTCGCCGGGCATTGTGCCCTTCATTACCCATCGTCACCTGCACCGTTACCGCGCTAACTTGAGCCAGTTGGCCACCCGTAAGTCCGTACGCGACTGGCAAGCGTTCAAAGAAGCGCTGAGTGATATCGCCAATGAGGTGCTCGGTATGCTGACCACGCCTGTGCCGGGGGGCGTGCAGGGGCTCAACAAGATCATGCAGGTCGCAGTGTTCGGCTCGCTGAGCTACAGCGTTGTGCAGGGGGTGATGCAGGCTGTTAAAGGCGAGTCCACGACCTTTGCCAGTGCGATGGCCGATACCGCAGACCTGCTGATCAACGCCCGGTTGATCGGGGTGGCCAGCCGGGTACACCGCCAACGCATGAGCACGCTTTGGAATACCCTTGGCCAGCCACGCAAGGTCACCCGTGCGGACGGTACGGCCGAGCTGTGGAGCCCGCAGTTAACGGCTTACCCGCACCTGGCGGCGCTCGATAACCTGACACCCAACAGCGAAGGCCTGTATGAGCGTGATGGCAAGGTCTACGCCAAGGTGCAGGAGGGCGATCAGTCGGTGGCGGTTGAAGTCACTTACGACCCGAAGGCCCAACATTACGCGTTGAAAGCAGACAACGCACAAGCCTTCACGCCTGCCGTGAAATACGACCCCGTGCACCAGGTGTGGCACCTGGCGCTGGACGATGTTCAAGCACTGGGCGACGCACAGCTGTTGCAGCGCATGTTGCCCGGTAACACGCCTGACGCGGCTCAAGGGCAGATTGAGCGGCTGCTGGACATTACCGGCACCCCCCGCGAGCAGTTGCTCAACGTCTGGCAAGGCGAGCTGGTCTCTGGCCCGTTGGCCGATGGTGTTCGCCGTTTGCACGCAGACCAGTTGATCGACAGGATCATCAACGAGCTGCCGTTGCGCGGGGAAATGCCGGCCAACGCGGACAGCGCCGTGTTGGCCCTGTTGACCCAGTTGCCTGACTGGCCGGCCGATACCGTGCTCGATGTGTTCAACCAGCAGGGCCAGTTGGTCGAGACGTATGGCCAGGACCCGCAGGCCGGAACCTTTCAGAGCCACGTTGAACTCAAGCGTCTGGATCATGGCACGTATGTCGCCAGGCACGATGCCACCCAGGGCAGCGCCCAAGTGGAGCAGATGTTCAGCTTGATTCTGGATCAACTGTCGGCCGAGTCCCCCCTTGGGCGTAATGGCAATCCCGATATCAGCAAAACCGGCCGAATTGCCTCGGTGCGTGAGCAAATCGCTAACCTGGCTCGTGACGACAAAACCTTGCTGTTCCAAGCCTTCACCGTGCTGGAAGGGCACAAGCGCAGTGATCCGGTGGCCAGTTCAGACCCGGCCAAACAGTATTTGCCGTTGGTCTGCCCCCCTCTGTCGGAGTCGACCACGGCGTTGTTGGCCAAGTTGCACGAGCTCAACCCGTCGTTGTCGATTGAGAGCCTGGAGACGTTGCTGGTGGCTCATCCGTTCAATGCGTACGCCGTTAAGCGGGCGCTGGAGCATAACGCCCAGCCTTTGGCGTTTGACTATGCCGCCGAGCGCTTAAAGAGAACACTGCGGACCGATCTGGCGTTAGACAGTATTTATCACCGTCGTGCCTTTAACTCTGATGGCGATCTGTGGGTGCGTGAGTTTGCTCGCGGCGTATTGCACGACAAGCTGGGTCGCCAGTTGGTGGTTGTGGAAGCAACCCGCACGCCACAATTACCAGCCCCGATTGCCACTGGGCCAGATGACACCACCGTGGTGCTGACCCACCAGGGGCATGGGGTGTATCAGGCCATTAATTTGCACACTGGCGAGTTGGTAACGTACTCCCAGACCCCTGACAGTTTTTTCTTGGCGCTCAGTCAGTTTTTGAGCCATGAAGAGCGTCAAACACTGGGTGGGGCTGGCGCCAGCATCGACGGCCTGCGCCAGACCTTGGGTGATGCCATGCGTGCCAATCGCCAGGTCAATGGTGAGGTGAACCTGTGGGACACCACCACGGCCCAGTATGAACGCGACGTACCACTGTCGTTTCAACAGCCCCCGGGTGAGTTGGGGCTCTATGACGTCCAGGGCAAGGCCTATGTGGCCTTGTACGGCGCGGCTTACCAGGTTGAGTTTGACCGCGTCATTCACAAGTGGCGTATGGTGCATCCCGATAAGCCCGGTGTGAATACCCCCATTCTGGAACACAACTACAAGGGCGCCTGGCGTCAGCAAACCGAGCGGCCGCAACAGTGGGACGGGCTGAAGTTATTGCGTCGCTTGCGTGCCCAGCGGTCCACTTTCAGCGATGAGGTGGGGCGCCAGATCATGACCGTGAGCCACACGGATGAAGGGGTATTGCGCCGGGTGCACATCAATAACCTCGCGCCGCCACCTTTGCTGATGGACACCTGGAAGCGTTTCAAGATTGAGGATGACATCAATGACTTTGTTAACAACATGCAGGCCCATCACACGCTGTCCAAGGCGAGCGGTGATTTTCAACTGTTGCTGATTCAAAGTCTGCCGGGCTGGCCCCGTAACAAAGTCCTGCAAATAACCGATGCCCAAGGCGCGGTCATGAAGGAATACGGTGCTGATCTGTACAGCGCCTTGCCGCGCATCCGCATGTCCATTGAAGCCTCACGTAACGGGCGATTTCTGCGCACCTTGCTGATGAACCTGAATGAGGCCGACACCCGTGCGTTGTTGGGGGAGTACAACCCGATCATTGAGAACCGGATGCTGGCCCTGGCAAAGAAAATCGCCGCCCACGCGTTAATGCGTGAAGCCAACCTGTTCAGGTCGATCTACGAGAACCAGGAGCACAGTGCAGATCCGCACGTGCAGCTTGTGCAAAAGCAGCACCCGCATTTACCCAAAAGCGTTATCGAACACGTGGTCCTGCATGTCTCACGACATGAGCGCATCCATTACCTGGATAAAGGGCTGGTGCCGCCACGTGTCACCGAGCAGCTGCAATGGACGGCCAAAGAAGTCAGGCTGGCCCGCGCCTACGAGGGCTTGTACCTTAACGCCACGGCGACGCCGGACAGCGAAAAATTCACGCTGCACCTGTTGAAGTCGCTACCGGGGTGGCCGGGTGACGTGAGCATTGAAGTGCGTGACGCCAGTATCACCGGCAAAGTGCTTGACCGTATTGGCGCCGAAGATGCTCCGGCGACGCGGGTGTTGGTCCTGCGCGATGGCCGTTACCGTGCCTGGTCACGCGAAGGCCTGCCGGTTAACCCGGAGTCTGTGAATGGCAATAATTTGTTGTCGTCCATTCTGCATGTGCTGCAACCCACTGAGCGAGCAGCAATGGGTGTCAAGGATGTCAGTGACACGCACAGCCTGAACCAAAAGATTCAGGCATTGGCTGTCGGACATCGGGCCAATCTACGTGCGCTGTTAGGTCTGGAGTCGCCCGCACCGCCTCGTAAACCCCCGATGAATGTTGATCGTGAGTTTACGGTTTACCCATTAACGGTAACGCTGGATAACGCCACTCATCCCTTGTCGTTGATCCGCGAGGCGCGGGACCTGTACCCGAGCATGGACTATGGAGAGACGATCGACTTCCTCGATACGTTAGGCGCAACGCCAGCCGAGCGCGAGGCGGCACTTGTCCAAAGGCGTGCTCAATTTCAAATGCTGCAAGGCGAGCTCAGTGTCTGGGAACAACTCCAGCTGTATCCCTACGGCACGAGCCACATGGGGGTAGCGGCTCCTGGCCACCGTGCGCAGGCGAGGGCGAGGATCGAGAGTGCCTGGCGCCGCGAAAGCGACCTCTCTGTGATGGAAGATACGGGTGACATCGTAGGCTTTGAGCTCGATTTGTCTGGCCTGGATATCGGCGACCTTCCTGCGATAAGCGGTGATTTCAGCCACGTTGGCGCATTGCAGATGGAGGGGATGAACTTGCGCAGTGGTTCGAACGAGTTTCTCGCCAGTTTTACCCAGTTACGCCTGTTGGACATGTCCAATAATCGTATTGAGCATATGCCTGCCGCGATTGCTGAAATGCCTCTGTTGATGTCACTTGAGCTGATGGACAACCGCATCACTCTCACGCCAGAGACGGCACAGCAACTGGCGAATCTTTCGAATTTGCGGGCACTGAGCCTGAGTGGCAACCCCTTGGGCATCAGCCCGGACGTCAGTCAGATGCTTGATTTGCACAGTCTGGACCTGAGCAATACGGGTATTAGCCAGTGGCCCAATGGTTTATGGGCGCTGCCTCATATCGAGTGGGCGAACCTGAGAGACAATGTAATGACGACCATCCCTGACGCTGTGTTTGAGCCGCAATGGACGGTTGGGGCTAACCGGTCGACGTCCATTTCCGGGAATCCGCTGGATGCTCCAACGCGTAATCGTCTTATTGCTTATTGGGCCCAAGGCCACAGTGATTTTGGCTACGGGCCGACGATTGCGCACAGCTTTAATCAGCTTTCCCTTAACGCTCAAGTACAGAGGGCGGCGAATGATGTTTCACCGTGGTTGCCAAGTGACGCCAGCCCGGCTCAAACCGCAGCCAGAACGCAGCAATGGCAATTGCTGCAAGGCGCGGGAGACAACGTCACAGACTTTTTCCAGACCCTTGCGTTGTTCGCACATGACCGCCGCAAGATGAGTGAGCAGGTGTGGGCAAACCTGACAAACCGTGTATGGACACTGATTGATCAAATGCTGGCCAATACCGCGCTGCGCGAAACCTTGTTGAACAGGATTTTCCGTGAAGAGCGAAGCTGTGGGGATGGGGCCATGGTGCTTCTGGAAAACATGGAAGTTGAAGTGCTGGTTCATGAAGCGCTAAACCGTGCGGGCGATGCACAGCGCGAAGCAGAGTTATTCAACCTGGCCAAGCGCTTGTTCCGGTTAAGGCAAGTTGACCTGCTGTCAGAAGCCGAAGTGGCCAGGCGGGTGGCGGCGGGGGGCAATCCTGATGCCGCGGAAGTGATCCTGTTCTACCGTGTTGAGTTGGCGCAGTCCCTTGATTTACCGACCCAGGCGAGGACGATGTTGTATGCGCCGACTGCAGGTGTCACCCCTGCGCAGATTGCAGCAGCGCGCGCGAGTATTTTGGCGCTGGATGGCAGCCCGACGTTTATGCACGCCATTACGCATGAAAAATTTTGGCGAACTTTTCTGCTGAACAACTATGCCGATCGTTTTGCAACCATCGAGGCCGAGTATCAGCGCGACTACACCAAACTCTCTGAAGAAAGCGGTCTGTCCGATGAGGCGCAGTTGCAAAGGGGGAGTGAGCTGACGCTGGTCAGAGATCAGCAGGTGAACCTGCTGATTGAGGAACTGACGCTAAACGTCTATAAGCCCGCTACCTGATCACCGTGCCGCGCTGGCTTTAATCGCGACGGCGCTCAATAGTTGCTCATCCATCAAGGCAAATTGCCCTTCAAGCTCTTTGTCTTGATGCCACTCATCAGACAAATCCGTGAGCAGCCGCAAGCGCACCTGGCCGTCTTTTGACCAGCTCAGCACTTCGGCGTGCTCAAAGTAAAAGCGCTTGTGCACCAGCGGGTACAAGGCCTTGAACAGGCTTTCTTTGATCGAAAACGTCAGCGTGACGACCAGCGCCTGGTCCTCAACCGGGCCTGCGGCCATGCGTTGCAGCTCATTGGGGGTGAGGATTTCTTTGGCCAAACGTTGAGCGCGATCAAGGCTGAGCCTGTTTTCGAGGTCGATGCCCAACCCCAGCCAGTCACTTTTTAACGCCACCAGTGCCGCCGCACGGCCTTGGCTGTGGGTGATGGCGCCAATGATGTGCCGGGGCCACACGGGGGCGCGGTCTTCACCGATGGCCGGTGTTGCCCGGGTGCCGTCCAGGTGCAGCACCGCATCGCGGGCACACAGGCGGCCGGCCAGAAATTCGGCTTGGCGTTTTGCCACTGATCGTTGAATACTCGCAGGCAGGTGCAGACCGCTGCGGGTAAAGTCGTCCACGGTCAGTTGCGCCGTGTCGAACGCGGTGCTGCGCCATACGCTGCCGGGCAGCGCAATGGGCAAGGGCCAGTCGCAATCAAGCGGCGTGCAACAGGCTGGCAAGTCTGAAGATCTATTCATGGCGTGCATTCTGCTGGCCTTGTGCTGGCGGTGCAATTGTTCAGAGTGTGTTCAGGGCCTACGCCTTATTCTGTAAAGGCTAGGCTGGTAAATGTATAGGTGGTGGACTCACGTCCTTAGTGACGCGACAGGCTTGGGAGAGCGCGATGAAATTGCTGGTGGTTGAAGATGAGGCGCTGTTGCGCCATCACTTGCAAACCCGTCTGACTGAAAGCGGCCATGTGGTCGAGGCGGTGGCCAATGCCGATGAGGCGTTGTACCAGACCGAGCAGTTCAATCACGATCTGGCGATGATTGATTTGGGTTTGCCGGGCATGGGCGGGCTGGAATTGATTCGTCAGTTGCGGGCGCGGGGCAAGACTTTCCCGATCCTGATCCTCACCGCGCGGGGTAACTGGCAAGACAAAGTCGAAGGGCTGGCGGCCGGTGCCGACGATTACGTGGTCAAGCCGTTCCAGTTCGAAGAGCTGGAAGCCCGTCTCAATGCGTTGTTGCGCCGCTCCAGCGGTTTCACCCAGTCGACCATCGTCGCGGGTGGGCTGGTGCTCGACATCAATCGCAAACAAGCGGTGCTGGACGATAAGCCTCTGCCACTGACCGCCTACGAATACCGGATTCTGGAATACCTGATGCGCCATCATCAGCAAGTGGTGGCCAAGGACCGACTGATGGAACAGCTGTACCCGGATGACGAGGAGCGTGATCCGAATGTGATCGAGGTGCTGGTCGGGCGCCTGCGTCGCAAGCTTGAGGGGGAAAGCGGCTTTAAGCCAATCGATACGGTACGCGGCTTGGGGTACCTGTTTACTGAGCGCTGTCGTTGATTCGTTCACTTCGCGTTCGGTTGATGCTGGCGGCCACCTTGTTGGCCGTCCTTTTTATGCTCGCACTGCTGCCGGCCATGCAAGGCGCGTTTAGCCTTGCCCTTAAAGATGCCATCGAGCAGCGCCTGGCCTCTGATGTCACGACGTTGATTTCGGCGGCGAAGGTTGAAAAAAACCACCTCAAAATGCCGACCTTGCTGCCGGATGAGGAACTCAACCTGCCGGACAGCCGCTTGCTGGGCTACATCTACGACCGCGACGGTCGCCTGGTGTGGCGTTCGCGGGCCACGCAAGAAGAAAACATCAATTACAAGCCCCGTTACGACGGGCGCGGTAATGAGTTTGCAAGCATCCGGGAAGACAGCGGCGAAGAATTCTTTGTCTACGACGTTGAGGTGAAATCGCTGGGGGGGCGAACGGCGGCGTTCAGTTTTGTGGCGTTGCAACCTATGCGTGAATACAACCTGACACTCGCCGGACTGCGCGAAAACCTTTATCTGGGGTTTGGTGCGGCGCTATTTGTCCTGCTGGCGTTGCTGTGGATCGGTCTGACGTGGGGGTTACAGGCATTGCGGCGCTTAAGTCAGGAACTGGATGAAATCGAAACCGGCGAACGCGAGAGCTTGAGCGAGCAGCACCCTCGCGAATTGCTGCGTTTAACTGGCTCGCTGAACCGTTTGCTGCAAAGCGAACGTGAGCAGCGCTCGCGCTACCGTGATTCTCTGGATGACCTGGCCCACAGCCTGAAAACGCCGCTGGCGGTGTTGCAGGGCGTGAGTGAAAGCATGGCGCAACGCCCCACCGAGCGTGAACAGGCCAAAGTGCTGCAAACCCAGATTGAACGCATGAACCAGCAGATCAGCTATCAATTGCAGCGGGCCAGCTTGCGTAAAAGTGGTCTGGTGCGCCATCAGGTTGAACTGCTGCCGGTGGTTGAAAGCCTGTGCAACACGCTGGACAAGGTCTATCGCGACAAGCAGGTCAAGGTCAGCTACGACATTGCCCCGCTCAGCCATGTGCCGATCGAACAGAACGCCTTGCTGGAGTTGCTTGGCAACTTGCTGGAGAACGCCTACCGGCTATGCCTGCGCCAAGTGCGTGTCAGCCTGCATCGAAATGCCCTGGGCATTGAAGTGTGCGTAGAGGACGACGGGCCGGGCGTGCCTCCCGACCAGCGCGCGCGTATCTTGCAGCGTGGCGAACGGCTGGATCGTCAGCATCCGGGGCAGGGCATCGGGTTGGCGGTGGTTAAAGACATCATAGAAAGCTACGACGCCCAACTGACTCTGGACGACTCACCGCTGGGTGGCGCCGCGTTCCGGATTCGCTTCTCGACAGTGTGAATTTAAGCGCACTTGACCTGTGTGGGAGCGGGCTTGCTCGCGATTGGATCGACAACGTGTAACAGGCATACCGGGTTGACTGCATCGCGAGCAAGCCCGCTCCCACACTGTAGCTACAGAGATGGGCTTCGAATTTATCAGGCGGGTATCCGCCATTTCGCCTGCCGAAAACCCGCCAAAGGGCGGAAATCCGCCAAGTATTGTCCTACAAAACATATCGCCATTTTCCTACAAGTGCCGGTGCTATGGGCAATTGCACCGGTTTTGTGCAAATTGGCCCGTGGCTTGCAAAGAGTGTTGCGAGAGTTGCCGATAGAGCAGCTTGAAACAACAAATCCCTCCAAGTACAGGAGGGTTCGCGCTTTAGGTATCAGCCGTCCCGGATGGAATGACGACGGTGTGATGCACTTGAGGAACTTTGCAATGACGACTCGTCAGCCACTGTACAAATCTCTGTATGTGCAAGTAATCGCAGCGATTGCTATCGGTATCTTGCTGGGCCATTACTACCCTGAAACCGGTGTTGCGCTTAAACCGTTGGGCGATGGCTTTATCAAACTGATCAAGATGGTTATCGCACCCATTATTTTCTGTACGGTGGTGAGCGGTATCGCCGGCATGCAGAGCATGAAGTCGGTTGGCAAGACCGGTGGTTATGCGTTGCTGTACTTCGAAATTGTCTCGACCCTGGCCCTGATCATTGGTCTGGTGGTGGTTAACGTGGTGCAGCCAGGTGTTGGCATGCACATCGACGTGTCCACGCTGGATGCCTCTAAAGTCGCGGCTTACGTGACAGCAGGCGCCGATCAAAGCATCGTTGGCTTCATCCTCAACGTGATTCCGTCGACCATCGTCGGCGCGTTTGCCAACGGCGACATCCTGCAAGTGCTGATGTTCTCGGTACTGTTCGGCTTTGCCCTGCACCGCCTGGGTGCTTACGGCAAGCCGGTGCTGGACTTCATCGATCGCTTCGCACATGTCATGTTCAACATCATCAACATGATCATGAAGCTGGCGCCACTGGGTGCATTGGGCGCCATGGCGTTCACCATCGGTGCTTACGGTGTGGGCTCGCTGGTTCAGCTGGGTCAACTGATGATCTGCTTCTACGTGACCTGCGTACTGTTCGTACTGCTGGTGCTGGGCAGCATCGCCCGTGCTCACGGCTTCAGCGTCGTCAAGCTGATCCGCTACATCCGTGAAGAACTGCTGATCGTACTGGGTACCTCTTCGTCGGAATCGGCACTGCCACGCATGCTGGTGAAAATGGAGCGTCTGGGTGCGAAGAAGTCGGTAGTGGGTCTGGTGATCCCGACCGGTTACTCGTTCAACCTCGACGGTACCTCGATCTACCTGACCATGGCGGCCGTGTTTATTGCTCAGGCCACTGACACCCACATGGACATCACCCACCAGATCACCCTGTTGCTGGTGCTGTTGCTGTCGTCCAAAGGGGCGGCGGGTGTCACCGGTAGCGGCTTTATCGTACTGGCGGCGACCTTGTCGGCTGTAGGCCACTTGCCGGTGGCTGGCCTGGCGCTGATTCTGGGTATCGACCGCTTCATGTCCGAAGCCCGCGCCCTGACCAACCTGATCGGTAACGCCGTAGCGACTCTGGTTGTGGCCAAGTGGGTTAAAGAGCTGGACGTCGACGTGATGCAGCGCGAGCTGGCGTCGGGCGGCAGCCCGCTGGACAACACCCTGCCAGAAGACGACCAACTGGTTGCTGAAGGCCAGATGCCGTCGCAAGTCATGAAGTAACGCTTAGCGTCTAAAAAACCCATCTTCGGATGGGTTTTTTTATGGGCGTTATTCGACCCGGGCCTCGCCACTGAACACCAGCGTCTGGCGGCAACGGCGGCACAGATAGCGCCGGCCTTGCTTGACCAGGTTATGACGCTGGGCGCTGAAGGGGAAATCGCTGTCGGGGCATGGGCAGCGGTAAATGTAGCGCGTTGCGGTGCGTCGCTTGATCGCGTAGGTGTGGCAGCGGTTAGGCGGCAACTCGTAAACCCCGCGCATGATCAACTGCCATTCCTCGCCATGGGGCGCGATACGGTCGCCAAACAATTGGTGGGCTATCAGGTGCGCCACTTCGTGGGGCACGGTTTGCTTGAGAAAGTCTTCGCTGTTTTCGCGGTACAACTGCGGATTGAAGCGCAGCAGGTTCTCGTGCAGGTGGGCAACTCCGGCCTTTTGGCCGCGCAGCTTGAAGCTGACTACAGGGCGCTTGAAAGGCCGCTTAAAAAACACTTCGGCCTGTTTGAAACAGTCTTCGACGCGGGTGTTGAGTAACTCGGGCATGCGGTTCGGGTCTCCAGAGGCGGCGATTATGCCGCAAGCGGAAAAGGTTCCGAAGCGCTTGGCGCTGAATGGTCTGCCCCGATCACTGTAGGAGCGAGCTTGTCTCGCGATCTTTTGATCTTCAAAAAATCGCGAGCACCTTTAAAGCTGGCTCAGGAGATGTACGTCGGCCCAATCCCCAGCCCCCAAACGATCACGCTGAACGCGATAATCGCCACCAACACTACCAAGCCCACGGCCAGGATCGAGCTTGAAAACAAAAAGCCTTCATCCGGGTCGATGTTCATCACGGTCGGTACGCCCACGAACAAGAGGAACACCGTGTAGCAAATGGCCGCCGTGCCCACCAGCAGCGCCAGCCACATCTGTGGGTACAGCGCTGCTAGCCCGGCTATGAACAAGGGCGTGGCCGTATAGGTGGCAAACGCCACACAGCGGGCCATGCTCGGCACCGCATCGTAGGTGCGGGCCATCCAGTGGATAAAACTCGCCATGACGCCAACACCCACCAACATGGCCAGGTAAGACAAGGCGCTCATCCACAGCGCGCTGTCGAGGGTGAGCATGACCGGCGGATTACCGCCGATCTTCCACCCCACCTGAGTGGTGCCGATAAACGCGCAAACCACCGGGATCGCCGCCAGGATCAAGGTGTGGGTGAGGTAGATGCGGCTGACGCTTTTTTCGGCGTCGACACGGATCTCGCGCCACTCTTGATCAGGGTGGGTAAAGAGACCTAGAACGTGATGGATCATGGCGCTCACTCCTGTTTCAAACGCATCGTCCTTGGTAGGGTTTCCCGCGGCCGCGCACGGGCACACACGCCTCTGGTGTGCAGGTGCAGGGCCTGAATTGAGTATAGAAACCCTTGTACTGGACCGCCCTAGTCCTTTAGCGCTAATCACTTTGTTAGGTCCAGGCTTATCGCGATGTGGTCTAAGTGGGGGCGGGGGTTCGTGTGCGCGGTTTTTTTAAGTAAAATGCCCGGCTTTTGGTCTTAACTCGCGGAATTGAAGCGCTATGGGCACTCTCTCGGTCTCTCAACTTAAACTCCAGAAACGCCTGCGCCGATTGACCGGTGAGGCGGTGGCTGACTTCAACATGATTGAAGACGGCGACAAGGTGATGGTGTGCCTGTCGGGCGGTAAAGACAGTTACACGCTGCTGGATGTGCTGCTTCACCTGCAAAAGGTCGCGCCGATCCAGTTCTCGATCGTGGCCGTGAACATGGACCAGAAACAGCCGGGCTTCCCGGAAGAGGTGCTGCCGGCGTACCTCAAGTCGCTGGGCGTTGAGTACCACATCGTCGAAAAAGACACCTACTCGGTGGTCAAAGAGCTGGTCCCGGAAGGCAAGACCACCTGTTCGCTGTGCTCGCGCCTGCGCCGGGGCACCTTGTACACCTTCGCCGACGAAATCGGCGCGACCAAAATGGCCTTGGGTCATCACCGTGATGACATCGTCGAGACGTTCTTCCTCAACATGTTCTTCAACGGCACGCTCAAGGCGATGCCGCCCAAGTTGCGCTCCGACGACGGGCGTAACGTGGTGATTCGCCCGTTGGCGTACTGCAACGAGAAGGACATTCAGGCGTACTCGGATTTGCAGCAGTTCCCGATTATTCCGTGCAACCTCTGCGGCTCGCAGGAAAACCTGCAACGCCAGGTGGTCAAAGACATGCTGCAAGAGTGGGAACGCAAGAACCCGGGCCGCACCGAAAGCATTTTCCGCAGCCTGCAACACGTGAACCCGTCGCAACTGTCAGACCGCAACCTGTTTGATTTTGCCAGCCTGAAGATCGACGAAACCGCGACCCCGCGTTTCGTTAATCTGTTGAACCTCTAAGCCCGCAAACGGCTCTGAACCCCATGTGACACCCCACTGACCCAGAGGAGAGGGCATGCGCGACTACAAATGGCTGCACGAATATTGTTTGAACCGTTTTGGTTCGTCCGCCGCGCTGGAAGCCGAGTTGCCCGTTCCTCTCACGCCTGCGCAACTGCGCAAGATCCCGGACGACCGTTACCTGTCGACCCTGGCACTGCGGGTGTTTCGTGCCGGTCTCAAACACAGCGTGGTGGACGCCAAATGGCCGGTGTTTGAAGAAGTGTTCTTCGGCTTTGACCCGGAAAAAGTCGTGCTGATGGGCGCTGAGCACCTGGAGCGGTTGATGCAGGACGCGCGGATCATTCGCCACTTGGGCAAGCTCAAGAGCGTGCCGCGCAATGCTCAGTTGATCCTCGACATTGCCCACGAACACGGCAGTTTCGGCGCGTTTATCGCCGATTGGCCGGTGACCGACATTGTCGGCTTGTGGAAGTACCTGGCCAAGCACGGTAACCAACTGGGCGGCCTGTCGGCGCCACGCTTCTTGCGCATGGTCGGCAAAGACACCTTTGTGCCGAGCTATGACGTTGTGGCGGCGCTCAACGCACAAAAGCTGGTAGACAAAGTACCGACCAGTCTGCGCGACCTGGCGATTGTGCAAGATGCTTTCAACCAGTGGCACGCTGAAAGCGGTCGGCCGATGTGCCAGTTGTCGCAGATGCTGGCGTTTACCGTGAATCACTGACCATGGGGTAGTGATAGACGGTTTGTCAGGTTGTTTACGGTTTGTCTGATTATGGATAATATGTCTGGGTCTGCTCACTCGTCGAGGACCTGTTGCCATGCCAATCACTCTGCCCACCTATCAAGCGGTCATCGACGCGTCGAAGCGGCTCGAAGGGGTCGCCAACGTGACGCCGGTTCTAACCTCGCGCACGCTTGATAACGACATCGGCGCGCAGGTGTTTTTCAAATGCGAAAACTACCAGCGCACCGGCTCTTTCAAGTTCAGGGGCGCGTACAACTCGCTAGCTCAATTCACTGACGCTCAGCGCCAGGGCGGCGTGGTTGCGTTCTCTTCGGGCAATCACGCTCAAGGCATCGCGCTGGCAGCGTCGTTGCTGAAGATCCCGGCGATCATTGTCATGCCCACGGATGCCCCCGTCGCCAAGGTGGCGGCAACCAAGGGCTACGGTGCCGAGGTGATTTTCTACGACCGTTACACCCAGGACCGCGAAGCGATCGGCAAGGCGCTGGCCGCTGAGCGCGGCATGACGTTGATCCCGTCCTACGATCACCCGGACGTATTGGCCGGGCAGGGCACGGCGGCCAAGGAACTGTTCGACAGTGTCGGCCCGCTGGACGCGCTGTTTGTCGGCCTGGGCGGTGGCGGCATGCTCTCGGGCACCACGCTGTCGACCCGCGCGCTGTCACCCGATTGCACCCTCATCGGGGTTGAGCCGCAGGCCGGTAATGACGGCCAGCAGTCGTTCAATTCAGGGGTGATTGTTCACATTGATACCCCCGACACCCTCGCCGATGGTGCGCAAACCCAGCACCTGGGGCAGTACACGTTCCCGATTATCCTCAACGGTGTTAACCGGATCGTCACGGTGACCGATGAAGAGCTGGTCTGGGCCATGAAGTTCTTTGCTGAGCGCATGAAGATGGTGGTCGAACCCACCGGCTGCCTGGGGCTGGCGGCCGTCAGAAAATACAAAGCTGAGCTTCAGGGCCAGCGTGTCGGCGTGATGATTACGGGCGGCAATATCGACATCGAGAAACTCGGCACACTTCTGCAGTCCTGAACCCCCAACGCTCTCTCACGCAGGTGATCCATGAACATCATAAGCACTGATGCGGCGTCGCCCCCGGCTGGCCATTATTCGCAAGCCATAAGCCACCAAGGCACGCTGTATATCTCGGGGCAACTGCCGGTTAGCCCCTCTGGCGCTCACAACCTCGACGCGTCGTTTGCTGAGCAGGCACAGATTGCGCTGAATAACCTGCTGGCCATTCTCAAGGCGGCGGGCGGCGAGCCGAGTGATTTGCTCAAAGTGACGGTTTACGTTGCTGGTGTGCAGCACTGGCCGGCCTTTGATCAGGTTTACGCCGAGCTGTTGGGCAGCCATCGCCCGGCACGTGCCGTGGTGCCGGTGCCCGAGTTGCATCATGGTTACTTGGTTGAAATTGAGGCGTTAGCGCGTGTCGCTGTACACGGTAGCGCGGGACACGCCGAGGTGTGACGCCACGGTCTCCATGGCTTTTCTGATGTCCAGCAGGCCCGCGTCTTTCAGCTCTTGTAGCAGCACTCTGCGGTCAGCCGCCTTGAGGGTGCGGGGCGTGGTGGCCAGGCGTGCAGCAAACTGATCAATCCGTGCCCGGATGGTCTCTGCGCCGCTGGGCTCAAGGGTTTCGTGCGGGCGCTCGCCGTGAAAGGCGCCGAACTGCTCGAGCATGCCTTGCAGCCCTTTGAACAGGGTCAGGTCGATGTTCATGCACAGCGCGGCCACGTAATGCCCCGAAGAATCCTTGATGCCGATCGAGGTGCTCTTGACCTGGCGACCGTCTTTGAACTGATTGGGGTAGTTGGCAATCACCTGCGGGTAGGCTGGGTCGGCAATGCGCGCCAGCCCCAGCTCAGTCGCCGGGTCCCCGACGGCCCTGCCGGACAGGTTGTTGTGAATGGCCAGAATGGCGTGCTCGGGGTCGCGCAGATCATGCAAAACCACCTCGCAAAAGGGGCTGAACGTTTGGCTCAAGCCTTCTGCGATGTGCTCCATCTGACTGATGAGCGCCAGTTGCTCGGGGGTAGTGCGCTTCATGTTGAAGATTTCCAGCGTCAATAAACGGTTTCAATGAGGGGGACGATAACAGCCTAGGCGCGGCTTTTCTCCGGGCCTTTGGATTTGAATGACTCATTCAGGAACGACGCCAGCGCCTGGACTTTGCGCGACCTGTTTTTACGCGGCGGGATAAGCATCAAAATCGGCGCGGTGTCGAACGCCCAGTCGCTCAGCACGCGGGCCAGGCTGCCCTGGGCAATCGAGTCGACCACGTCCCATTGCGAGCGCAACACCAGGCCCAGATCCTGCTCGGCCCAGCGCCGCGCCACGGCCCCGTCATTGCTGACCATGGCCGCCAGAATGCGCAGCGACTTGCGTTGCTGGCCCTGGCTCAGGTGCCAGAGTGTGGCGTGGTCGGCATTTTCGCGAATACAAATACAGCGATGCGCCAGCAAGTCGTCCGGCGTTTGCGGCGTGCCGTGCTGCTTCAAGTAGGCGGGGCTGGCGCACAGCCAGCGTTCATTGGAGGCCAGCGTGTGGGCGGTCCATGAACTGTCACTGACCGGGCCGATATGAATGATTGCATCGCAATGGTTACGGTCAGGCCAAGGGGCTTCTTGCAGGTCCAGCTCAACCCGCAGCTTGGGGTGCAGTTTGGCAAACCGGGCCAGCAACGGGGCGATGCGCAACCGGCCAAAGCCAAACGGTGCCGAGAGGCGGATCACCCCTTGCAGGCGTTCGTCGTCGGCCACCATCGAATCCGACAACTCTTCAAGAGACCTCAGCAGCCGACGCCCTTCTTCGGCCATGCGTTCACCTTCTTCGGTCAGCACCAGGCGCCTTGCGTCACGGCTGGCAAGCTTGAGGCCCAGTTGCGCTTCCAGCTTGCGCAGGCGCATGGACAGCGCCGCCGTGGTGACCCGCAGCTTGCGCGCCGCTTCGCTTAACGAACCGGAGTCGCATAGGGTGGCCACCAGTTCCAGGTCGGAGAATGTGATCATTAAGCAATTCTTAATATGTGATTAAGTGAACGTTAACCAAAAATATACCGTACGGCCTACAGTTGCACGCTCACAGACACCCAAGAGAGCACTTTAATGACGGCTTGCATTGACACCCTCGATACCCCCGCCGCAGTGATCGACGTCACCCGCATGCAGCGCAACATTCAGCGCATGCAGGCGCAAGCTGACCGTTTGGGAGTGCGCATGCGCCCGCATGTCAAAACCAGCAAGTGTGCGGCGGTGGTTGAGGCGCAAATTGCGGCGGGCGCCCAGGGCATTACGGTGTCCACACTCAAAGAGGCCCAGGCGTTTTTTCAGCAGGGCATCACCGACATTCTCTACGCCGTGGCCATGGCGCCGGGCAAACTCACCCAAGCCCTGGCCCTTCGCCGCGCGGGCTGCGGGCTGACGATAATCACCGACAGCGTGGCCGGGGCTAAGGCGATCACCGAGTTCGGTCGTGCCCAGGGCGAGTCGTTTGAGGTTTTTATCGAAATTGACAGCGATCACCACCGCTCTGGCGTACGCAGCGACGACCCGGTGTTGGTCGAGATAGCGCGCATCCTGCACACAGGGGGCGCGGTGCTCAAAGGGGTGATGACCCATGCCGGGGAAAGCTACAGCCTGAACACCCTGGAGGCCTTGCAGGCGATTGCTGAGCTTGAACGCTCTGAATGCGTAAAGGCCGCCGAGGCCATTCGCGCGGCGGGTTTATCGTGCCCGGAGGTGAGCGTGGGCTCGACGCCGACGGCTTTGTCGGCGGTGCACCTGGAGGGCGTGACCGAACTGCGGGCCGGGGTGTACGTGTTTTTTGATCTGGTCATGCATAACGCCGGCGTGTGTCGCCTCGACGAACTGGCCTTGAGCGTGCTGACCACGGTGATCGGCCATCAGGCAGAAAAGGGCTGGATCATCACCGACTCCGGCTGGATGGCCATGAGCCGCGACCGTGGCACGCAGTCCCAGGCAAGCGATTATGGCTACGGGCTGGTGTGCGACAGCGCGGGTGAGCTTATCGAAGGGCTGCAATTGCGCTCGGCCAATCAGGAGCACGGCGTGGCGTCTTTCGAAAAAGGCCAGCAGGTCGACATTGAGCAGCGCTTCCCGATCGGCACCCGCCTGCGTGTATTGCCCAACCATGCCTGCGCGACTGGCGCGCAGTACTCGGCTTACGAGGCGCTGGATGAACGCGGCGAGGCCCGCCAATGGCCCCGCCACAACGGCTGGTGAGTGTTTACGCTTACTCACCCGCCAGGCGGCGATCCAACTGGTAGCGCCAGCGCACAAACAGCAGCGCACTGACGAACACCGCCACGCTGGCGGCAATTTCCAGCAAGCCGAACAGTTGCCGGTTCGGATCGAATGCCGCCAGCGCGCCCTTGAGCAGGTACAAGTTCACCACGTAGCAAGTGAACGAGTGCCCGCGCGGGCTGCCCTTGAGCATGCCGGGCACGAGGATCAGCAGCGGCACCAGTTCAATCAGCAAGATCACCCAAGGGCGTGCGCCGTGCAGGTTGGCGAACACCAGGTAATACACGCACAACAAGCCGATCAGGCCGAAAAAGCACGCCAGGCTCACGCCGCGCATCAACCGCACGCGGGGCGTGAGCCACTCAATCGGCGGCAATACCTTGGGCTTTTTAGCCACGCGGGCTCTCCAGCTTCAGGGCGGTAGCCGCCAAGCGCAGACCCAGCGCCCGGCACAGGGCGATTTCGTGTTCATCCAGTTTGCGCTTGCCGTCGGCTCCGGCGTGATGGCTTGGGCCATACGGCGTGCCGCCACCGGTGGTGTTGAGCAGCGCCGACTCGCTGTAAGGCAGGCCGGTGATCAGCATGCCGTGGTGCAGCAACGGCATGATCATCGACAGCAGGGTGGTTTCCTGGCCGCCGTGCAGGCTGGCGGTGGAGGTGAATACGCCTGCGGGTTTACCCACCAGTGCGCCGGTCAGCCACAGGTTGCTGGTGCCGTCCAGAAAGTACTTGAGTGGCGCGGCCATGTTGCCGAAGCGGGTCGGGCTGCCCAGCGCCAGGCCTGAGCAGTTTTTCAGGTCATCAAGGCTGGCGTACAGCGCGCCGTCCTCAGGAATGCTCGGGGCCACGGCTTCGCACTCGGTGGAGATCGCCGGTACGGTGCGCAGGCGCGCTTCAATGCCGCCTTGCTCAATGCCGCGAGCAATGTGCCGGGCCATTTCGGCGGTGGCGCCGTGGCGGCTGTAAAACAGCACCAGGATATAAGGCGCACTCATGGCAGGATCTCCAGAACCTTTTCTGGTGGTCGACCAATCACTGCTTTGTCACCGGCGACCAGAATCGGCCGTTCGATGAGCTTGGGGTGGGCCGCCATTGCCGCGATCAGTTGCTCGTCGCTGAGGCTGGTGTCGGCCAGGTTCAAGGCTTTGTATTCGTCTTCGCCTGAGCGCAGCAATTGGCGTGCGCTGAGGCCCAGTTTGCCAAGCAGGCTGCGCAGTTGCGTGGCCTCCAGCGGGGTGTCAAGGTAGCGCACCACGGTCGGTGCAAGGCTACGGGCTTCGAGAATCTCGAGCGCAGCGCGTGATTTAGAGCAGCGCGGATTGTGATAAAGCGTCAGATCAGTCATGAGCGGGTCGCTTCTTGCGTAAGGTGGCGGGTATTCTACCCGCCTCACAGGCGTGTCTGAACCGTGTGCGGTCATTGGTCGCCTGTTAATGTCTTTTGTTGGCTTAAATGAGAAGGAACAGCACATGTTCAAGCGACTGTTGGCGGCCACTGCCGTCGCCGCTACGTTATTGCTCGCCGGGTGCGGGAATGATTACGGGGTCGATCAACATGGAGAGAAGGTCGCGTCCGAACGTCTGGACAAGCAATGGAAAGTGATCAACTACTGGGCCGAGTGGTGCGGGCCGTGCCGCGTTGAAATCCCTGAGCTGAATGCGCTGGAAGGCCAGTTGCAGGGGCAGTCGGTGGGCTTGTTCGGGGTTAACTTTGACGGTTTGCAGGGCAAGGAACTGAACGATGCCAGCACCGCGCTGGGCATCACCTTTACCGTATTGGCCCAAGACCCGGCCGACACCTTTGACCTGCCGCGCAGTGAAGCCTTGCCGGTGACCTACATCATCGATGACAAGGGCAAGGTCCGCGCCCAGTTGCTGGGCGAACAAACCGCAGCGGGGATCTTGGCCAAGCTCAAGGAATTGAAGGGCTAGGCCATGCCCTTGTAGGAGCGAGCTTGCCTCGCGATCTTTTGATCTTGGCGGTTGAGAGGATTTTGCGGGTGCTGCGCGCCCGGACGTAGCCTCGCAAAGCTCGTCAACTGCTACGAGGGATATGCGCACGATCTTTCGACGCAGCCTTCGTGCCTCGTCAGCGACTACAGGCGCACGCGATCAAACTGTAGGAGCGAGCTTGCCTCGCGATCTTTTGATCCTGGCGGTTGAGAGGATTTTGCGGGTGCTGCGCAACCCATCGCAGCCTTCGTGCCTCGTCAGCGACTACAGGGGTACGCGACACAACTGTAGGAGCGAGCTTGCTCGCGATCTTTTGATCTTGGCGGTTGCGGGTGCTGCGCGCCCGAACGTAGCCTCGCAAAGCTCGTCAACTGCTACGAGGGATATGCGCGCGATCTTTCGACGCAGCCTTCGTGCCTCGTCAGCGACTACAGGGGGACGCGATACAGCTGTAGGAGCTGCCGCAGGCTGCGATCTTTTGATGTTGAAGGTTAAAAGATCGCAGCCTACGGTTCAGCTATCTTCAGGCCACAGCCGCAACGGCAGGCCTTCAGCCGGCCAGAAACGCACCTGCTCAATCGGCGAGATGTCCCAGCGCTCGACAGTCTGCAAGGCCTTGAAGAACCGTTGCTCTTGCTCCATCAACGCCGGGGCGCAGGCTTTGCGGGTGCTGCCGACCGGGCCAAAGGTCAGCTTGTCACCGTCCAGGGTGTACGGCGCAAACCAGTGGTTACAACCGCCATTGCCATAGGCGCGGCCACCTTCGTCGAAGGTTACGGTCAGGTGGCTGTAGTCCATCAACGGACGCTCACCAATCCATTCCACCACGTAAGCATGGTTGCGCTGCAATTGCGCGGAGTGCCCTGCGCAGCCCACCAGGCTGGCGCCCAGCATGGCCAGCAGGAACCCGCGTTTCATAGCGCAGCCTTTTGGCATTGCGGGCACAGGTGTTTGCTGCCTTCAGTGCTCCAGCCCAGTTCGGCAATCCGTGCGCTGGCCGCAGGCTTCTGGGCCTTGGTGCCCAGTTTGGCATCGACCGCGAACTCGAATTTCAGTTCTTTGGCGCAGCCGTCACAGTTGACTTGCCATTCATGAATCGCCAGCTCACCGAATACCGGGCCGTTGGCCACGGCCACCCACTGACCGCGCGGGTTGATCAGGTGACGCACTTTTTCGACGTTCAGGCGCATGGACAAGTCCTTGCTGCCTTTGAGGGTCACGATCAGCACGTCGCCGTGCTGAATGGAGCCGCCGTTGCCGGTGACTTGATAACGACCCGGCATCAATGCGCGGCATTCAATCAAGGTGTGCTGCGGGCTAAGCAGGTTGTAGCGGAAATCGTGTTCGACCATGGGTCCTCCAAATAGGCCGCTATGCTATCAACCTTCGACCAGGTTTTGTGGGGCGCCTTCACGCCACGCGGCGATATTGTCCAGCGTGGTACTGGCAATCGCGCTCAGGGCCTCGCGGGTCAGAAAGGCCTGGTGCGCGGTGATGATCACATTCGGGAAGGTCAGCAGGCGCGCCAGCACGTCGTCTTGCAAGGGCAGGTCGGAGCGGTCTTCGAAGAACAACTGGGCTTCTTCTTCGTACACGTCCAGGCCCAAATAGCCCAATTGGCCGCTTTTCAGCGCTTCGATCAGGGCTGGCGTATCAACCAGCGCACCGCGCCCGGTGTTGATCAGCATGGCGCCATGTTGCAGGGTGGCCAGTGACTCGCGGTTGATCAGGTGCTTGTTATCGGCAGTCAGCGGGCAATGCAGGCTGATGATGTGCGAACTGGCGAGCAACTGCGCGAGGCTCACGTATTCGGCGCCCAGTGCCACCAGTTCGGCATTGGGGTAGGGGTCAAAGCACTGCAGCTTGCAGCCAAAACCGGCCATGATTTTGCCGAAGGTGGCGCCGATCTGCCCGGTGCCGACGATACCGACAGTTTTGCCCACCAGATCAAAACCGGTCAGGCCGTGCAGGGTGAAGTCGCCTTCGCGGGTGCGGTTGTAGGCGCGGTGCAGACGACGGTTAAGCGCCAGAATCAACGCCACGGCGTGTTCCGCCACCGCGTGTGGCGAGTATGCTGGCACCCGCACCACATTCAGCCCCAGGCGTTTGGCCGCCGCCAGGTCAACATGGTTGTAACCGGCGGAGCGCAGGGCGATCAGGCGCGTGCCTCCAGCTGCCAGTTGCTCAAGCACCGGGGCGCTCAAGTCGTCATTGATAAACGGGCAAACCACTTCGTAGCCATGGGCCAGCGCGGCGGTGTCGAAGCTCAGGCGCGCCGGTTGAAAGTGTAGTTCAAGGTCGCCGGGCTGTGTGGCGGCGGTAAAACTGTCCTGATCGTAGGTCTGGCTGCTGAAAAGAATCGTGCGCATCAGTGCTTCCTTGGCAATGGGTGATACCGCAAACAGGGGTTACGCCGAGCTGCGCGCTTCTTGCGCCAGACGCAAAATTGCCTGGTCGAGTTCTTCGAGGGCAGCGTCGGCGGCCGGGCTTTCTTGCTTGAGCAGGGTTTCGCTGCGCTGACAGGCGCCGCGCAATTGCGGCACGCCGCAGTAACGGGTCGCGCCGTGCAAGCGGTGTACGCGCTCGATCAAGGCCACGGCGTCGTTGTCTTCGCGGGCCTGAAGGATGGCCAGGCGGTCGGTTTCCAGCGATGCCAGCAACATCGACAGCATGTCGGCGGCCAGGTCGGCCTTGCCCGCCGCCAGGCGCAAGCCTTCTTCGGCATCGAGCACCGCCAGTTTATTGGCTTGGCGAACGGGCTCCTGGGGGCCGTCGCTGCCTTGATTGCGCAAGGCCAGGCCGGTCCACTTCAGCACCACTTGCGCCAGTTGGCGTTCGCTGATGGGTTTGGTCAGGTAATCGTCCATGCCGCTTTGCAGCAGGGCGCGCTTCTCGTTGGCCATTGCATGGGCGGTCAGCGCGACAATCGGCACCGGCGTCGATTGGCGTTGTTGCTCCCACTGGCGCAGCACTTCGGTGGTTTCGCGGCCATCCATGCCGGGCATTTGCACGTCCATCAGGACCAGATCGAAGTCTTCGGCCTTGAACGCATCGACGGCGGCGTAACCACTGTCAACGGCCGTGACCTTGGCGCCCATGTCTTCGAGCAGGGTTTGTACCAGCAGCAGGTTGGCGGGGTTGTCATCCACGCACAAAATCCGCGGCGCACGGCTGGCCAGTATCTCGCCGGGCTCGTGACGGGTCTGCTGCGGGTTGATGAGTTCGATGAGCGAGCGACGTAATTTGCGCGTGCAGGTCGGCTTGGCCTGGAGCTGGTTGTGGGGGTTGGGCACGGCGGTATTGAACAGCGCCAGCTCCGTGGTCGGGCACAACACCATGACCTTGCATCCCAGGTGCTCAAGGTCCCAGATGTGCTGGTTGAGACGCTCTGGCGGGATGTCATGGGCCGTCACACCCAGCACGGCCAGCTCAATCGGGTTTTCGGTTTGATGGGCAGTGGTCACACCGTTGGTGAGGTTGTCCAGCGTCAGATACGGGGTCACGCTCAAGCCGCAATCTTCAAGCTGGTGGAGCATGGCCTGACGGGCCAGGTCGTGTTTTTCCAGCAAGGCCACGCGATGGCCGAGCAACGGCGCAACGGGCAGGTCTTCAATATCATCATGGGCTTTGGGCAGGTTGACGCTGATCCAGAACACCGAGCCTTCACCCGGCTGGCTTTCGACGCCAATCTCGCCGCCCATTTGCTCCACCAGACGCTTGGAAATCACCAGGCCCAAACCGGTCCCGCCGGTCTGGCGCGACAACGAATTGTCAGCCTGACTGAAGGCCTGGAACAGCGCCCGCACATCCTGATTGGTCAGGCCAATGCCGGTGTCTTGCACGCTGATGCGCAGTTGCACGCCGCCGCTGGTTTTGTTGTCGTCGTCATCTTCAAGCATGGCCCGCACGGCAATCGTGCCTTCGCGGGTGAACTTGATCGCGTTGTTGACCAGATTGGTGAGGATCTGCTTGAGCCGCAGCGGGTCGCCCACCAACGACAGCGGCGTGTCGCGGTACACCAGGCTGACCAGTTCCAGGCCTTTCTCGTGGGCCGAGGGGGCGAGCATGGTCAGGGTGTCCTGGAGCAAATCGCGCAGGTTGAACGGGGTACTGTCGAGCACCAGCTTGCCGGCTTCGATTTTCGAGAAGTCGAGAATCTCGTTAATGATGCCGAGCAGGTTGTCGGCCGACTTTTCGATGGTGTGCAGGTAATCGAACTGGCGAGGGGTGAGTTCGCTTTTTTGCAGCAGGTGGGTGAAGCCCAGAATGCCATTGAGCGGCGTACGGATTTCGTGGCTCATGTTGGCCAAAAATTCTGACTTGATGCGGCTGGCTTCAAGGGCTTCCTTGCGTGCCAGGTCGAGTTCCAGGTTCTGGATTTCGATGGTTTCGAGGTTTTGGCGCACATCTTCGGTGGCTTGGTCGACGCTGTGTTGCAGCTCTTCCTGCGCGTTCTGCAGGGTTTCGGCCATGCGATTGATGCCCGAGGCCAGCTCATTCAGCTCCTGGCTGCCCAGTTCTGGCAGGCGGGTCTGCAACTGGCCGTCCTTGAGTTGGGACACGGCTTGCTTGATTTGGTCCAACGGTGAATTGATCGTGCGGCTCATGCGCAAGGCCAGCAGGGTGGTCAGCACCAGACCGGTGGCGATCAACAGCAGGCTGGCGAACAGGCTGCGGTAGCCGCGCAGCAGCATGTTGTGGTGCGACAGTTCCAGTTCGACCCAGCCCAGCAAGCGGTGGGCTTCATTGGGGATGACGTCGCCCGCCAGGTTGCGATGGCGGCCAAATACCGGGAGCAAATAGCGCGTGGCATCGCTGTCGGTGCGTTGCAGCAATTGCGAGCTGTTGCCCATCGGTGCCTGATTGAGCATGGTCGGCCCGGCGTGGGCCAGCGGCTCGTGATTGGCGCTCAAAAACGCCACGGTGCGCACGTCTTGCTGGTCAAGGGACTCGCTGGCGATACGTTGCAGCAGGGCAGTGTCGTGGCGACCCATGGCGGGCGCAACCAGCGGTGCGAGTTGCTCGGCGATCATTTCACCGCGTTGCAGCAACTGCGATTCCAGTTCTGATTGCTGCAGCCACGTGAAGTAGCTCCCCAGCACGACCGCCATCAAGGTGACGGGCAGCAAGGTCAGCAGCAATACGCGGCCTTTTATCCCGAGGTTTGTCAGCACACCACTCTCCAGCCCGGCATTGATCAATGCATCCTTATGACGTTCGTTATAGATCAGCTCGCAGTGTAGCCATTTGATACGTGGCAAATCTTTGTAAATTTACCTCCAGTGCGAACAGCGCCCACTTAACGGCAATGCAACGGCCATGCCGGTTGCTCGTGCAGGCTCAATCTTGAATAATCAGCGATTGAGAATGACTAGCAGACGTTAATGAATCCCGTAGCCGTTCAGCCCTCACGCCTTTTGGCCATTGAAGACGACCCCGTTCTGGGCACCTATTTGCATGAGCAATTGGTGCGCTGCGGGTTTGAGGTGGTGTGGTGCCAAAACGGCCAGGAAGGCTTGAACCGCGCCAGAGATGAACACTTTGATGTGGTGCTGATGGACATCTTGTTGCCGGGCATGAATGGCCTGCAGGTGCTCACGCAGTTGCGCCAGACCCATGCCCTGCCGGTGATTTTGATGTCGGCGCTGGGGGCGGAGGCCGACCGCATCAGCGGGTTTCAGCTGGGCGCCGATGACTACCTGCCCAAGCCGTTCAGCATGGCTGAGTTGCGTGTGCGGATTCAGGCGATCTTGCGCCGGGTGGCGCTGGACCGCATGCCGCCCCAAGCGACGGTGTTGGCCGAAAGCGCGCTGGTGCTCGATGAAGACGCGGCCGACGCCCGTTACGGTCAGCAGTGGGCCGGGTTGACCCGCAGTGAATACCGCTTGCTCGACACCCTGCAACGCAACGCTGACGAGGTGTTGAGCAAGCCGTTCCTATATCAGCAAGTGTTGCAGCGTGGCTATTCAGCCCATGACCGCAGCCTGGACATGCACATCAGCCAAATCCGTCGCAAGCTCAAGGCCATCGGCTATCACGAGCGGGAAGTGCGCACGGTGTGGGGCAAAGGCTATGTGTTGAGCGCCAGCGATGCGCTCTAAGTTGCCCGGTAAACACTCGTTATTCTGGAAGCTGGCGTGTTTGCTGGTGGCTTTCTGCTTGTTGATGATCTGGCTCAGTTGGTCCTGGGGCCGCTACATGGACAAACGCACCGGCTATTTAACCGATGAGGCCAAGAGCACGCTGATAGGTTATGCCGGTGAAGCCGAACAGGCCTGGAACTGCGGCCAGCAAACCGGCGTCGATCAATGGCTGCAAGCCTTCGGCAAAACCGAGCGGGGCTGGGTCGGCGTGCTCGGCCCGGATTTGCAGTCGCTGAGCAGTTACCCGTTGAGAGACCAGGAAGCACAGCGCATGACTTTTTTGCGCGGGCTGGACTGGCCCATCAGCCATATCAACCGCGTGCGCCCGTGGATCAAAGTGCCGTTCCCCAAAGACCCGTCTGCCGGATATCTGGTGATTGAACTGCCGCAGCGCTACATGCCGGGGCTTTCGCAATTGATCTGGCGGTTTTTGATTAATGGCGTGATCCCCGGAGTGTTCACCCTGCTGCTGTGCGTGGGCCTGTACCGGCTGTTGATTGTGCCGCTGAACCAGCTGCGTGAGCAGGCCAATGCCTGGCGTGCCGATCAGTTGGGCGTGCGGCTGTCGAGCCAGACCACCAGCCGTCAGGACGAACTGGGCGAATTGGGCCGCGCGTTTGACCAAATGTCCGAGCGCTTGCAGACCACAGTCAACCAGCAGCAACAGTTGCTGCGCGACTTGTCCCACGAACTTCGTACACCGTTGAGCCGATTGCGCGTGGCCTGCGACAGCGAACAGGGTGTTGAAGCTCTGCGCGAGCGCTTGAGCCGCGAAGTGGACGGCATGCAACGGCTGGTTGAAGACACCTTGCAACTGGCCTGGCTGGATGCCGAGCGCGGGCCACTGCCGGTCGAAGACATCCAGATCCAGGCGTTGTGGGAGATGCTCACCGAAAACGCGCGTTTTGAAAGCGGCTGGCCCCAGGCGCGGCTGCCGTGCAACCTCGACGCCAACTGCTGGGTCAAAGGCCACCTCAACAGCCTGGCGCAGGCGCTGGAAAACATCCTGCGCAACGCCATTCGGCATTCCCCGGCAGAAGGCACCGTTAGCCTCAATGGCCAGCGTGAAGGCGATGAGTGGCACCTGTGGCTCGACGACCAGGGCGGCGGTGTGGCCCCAGAAGCCCTTGAGCGCATCTTTGCCCCGTTTACCCGTCTCGACGGTTCACGCCCTGGTGATGGCGGCTTTGGCCTGGGCCTGAGCATCGCACGCAACGCCTTGCGCCTGCAGGGCGGCCGCTTATGGGCGCAAAACACCGAACACGGGCTGCGCGTGCACCTGCGCCTGCCCATCGCAGACCCGCCCCACCTGTAGGAGCGAGCTTGTCTCGCGATCTTTTCACGATCAAAAGATCGCGAGGCAAGCTCGCTCCTACAGCTGAATCGCCAACGCCCGTAGCAGTTGACGAGCCTTGCGAGGCTACGTCCGGCTGCGCAGCAGTCGCAAAACCTGCGCGCTCTATACCTCTGGAAAAACCAAAAGATCGCAAGGCAAGCTCGCTCCTACAAATGTTATTCCTTCTGCTTATAGCCTTTAGCCATAAGCTTCACACTTTGCGTGATATGGGCTGTCGGTGTTTGTCGGTATGATGTGCGGCCCCGCAGTCTGGATTGCGAATACGCCATGACCTTGCAGTACCCAACTATCGCCGATTGCATCGGTAACACGCCGCTGGTGCGCTTGCAGCGCCTGGCTGGCAACACCACCAATACTTTATTGCTCAAGCTCGAAGGGAATAACCCGGCGGGCTCGGTCAAGGACCGTCCTGCGCTGTCGATGATCACCCGCGCCGAAACGCGTGGGCAGATCCAGCCTGGCGATACCTTGATCGAGGCCACCTCGGGCAATACCGGGATTGCCCTGGCCATGGCCGCAGCGATCAAGGGTTACAAGATGATCCTGATCATGCCGGACAACTCCAGTGCCGAGCGTAAGGCCGGGATGACCGCCTACGGCGCCGAGCTGATTCTGGTCAGCCAGGAAGAGGGCATGGAAGGGGCTCGCGACCTCGCCGACAAGCTGCAGGCCGAAGGCCGTGGCAAGGTCCTCGACCAGTTCGCCAACGGGGACAACCCTGAGGCGCACTACACCAGCACGGGCCCTGAGATCTGGCGTCAGACCCAAGGCACAATCACCCATTTCGTCAGTTCGATGGGCACCACGGGCACCATCATGGGTGTTTCGCGCTACCTCAAAGAGCAGAACCCCAACGTGCAGATCGTCGGTTTGCAGCCGATGGAAGGCGCGGCCATTCCGGGCATTCGCCGCTGGCCGACCGAATACCTGCCCAAAATCTATCAAGCCGAACGGGTTGACCGGATTGTCGACATGGCCCAGCGCGAAGCCGAAGACGTGATGCGTCGTCTGGCCCGCGAAGAAGGCATCTTCTGCGGCGTGTCTTCAGGTGGTGCGGTAGCCGCCATGCTGCGCCTGTCGCAAGAAGTCGAAAACGCCGTGATTGTCGGCATCATCTGCGACCGTGGCGACCGTTACCTGTCGACTGGCCTTTACGATGCGCCCAACTGATGGCTAAGCAAGAGAGAGGCCTGCGCTTCCAGCCCGCTGGCGGCACCAAGGCCCCGCAAGTGCCTACGGGTAAAAAACAGCGTTTGAGTATCGAACGCCTGGCCAACGACGGCCGTGGTATTGCCTTTATTGAAGGGCGCACCTGGTTTGTCTCGGGGGCTTTGGCTGGTGAAGAAGTCGAAGCGCGGGTGCTGGGGGCACACGGCAAAGTGGTCGAAGCGCGCACTGAGCGGGTCTTCACCGCCAGCGCCAGCCGTCGCGAGGCGCCGTGCAAGTTGGCCGGCAAGTGCGGTGGGTGCAGCGTGCAACATCTGCCCCACGACGAGCAGCTTGCACTGAAACAGCGCATGCTCGCCGAGCAACTGACCCGCGTGGCTGGTGTCGAGCCCGACGAATGGGCAGCGCCGTTGACCGGGCCAGAATTTGGCTACCGCCGCCGGGCCCGCATCGCGGTGCGCTGGGACGCAAGGGTCAAGCGGCTGGACGTCGGCTTTCGGGCTGCCGGCAGTCAGGACATCGTCGCCATCGACCACTGTTTGGTGCTGGTACAGGCTTTGCAACCTATCATGAGCGGGCTGCCGGCCATGCTGCGCCAATTGAGCAATCCGAAGGCCCTGGGGCATGTCGAGTTGTTCAGTGGTTCGGCGAATGCCGTGTTGCTGCGCCATATGGCGCCGCTCAGCGCTGCTGACTTGCAGGTTTTACAGAATTTTTGCACCACCCATCATGCCCAGTTGTGGCTACAGGGCGATGGCGAGCCGCAACCGGTCGATTTGACGCAGACCTTGGGCTACCGTTTACAGCAGTGGGACCTGGAACTGGCCTACCGGCCGGGTGACTTTGTTCAGGTCAATGCCGGGGTCAACGAAGCCATGGTTGCGCAAGCGCTGGACTGGCTGGCGCCGCAGGCTGACGAACGGGTTCTTGACTTGTTCTGTGGGCTGGGTAATTTCGCATTACCCTTGGCGCGTCAGGTACGCGAAGTGGTGGCCGTCGAGGGTGTTACGACCATGGTCGAACGCGCCGCGCAAAACGCGGTCAGTAACAAGCTGCATAATGCAGCGTTTTTTCAGGCCGACCTGTCGCAGCCCTTGGTGGATGCAACATGGGCCTCGCAGGGCTTTGCCGCTGTCCTCCTTGATCCGCCGCGTGACGGGGCCTTTGAGGTGGTGCGTAAGCTGTCGGGGCTGGGGGCCAAACGTTTGGTCTATGTGTCGTGTAACCCGGCTACGCTGGCTCGCGACACGGTTGAGTTGATGAAACAGGGGTATCGGTTAAAACGTGCCGGAATCCTCGATATGTTCCCGCAAACAGCGCATGTCGAGGCTATGGCGTTATTTGAAGCAGACTAGGACGGTCTGTCTATTTCGACGGGCCCGCAACCCCATGCCGCTAGACCCTGGAGCATGGGGTTGGGATTCGGGTCGGTATATCGGCGCATCAAACCTGCGCCGTAGGGAAGGTAAGCAAGATGGTACAGGTCAGAGCACACCAGCCGATCAACACTGACGGCAGTCTCAACCTCGAGGCATGGCTTGATCATGCGGTCAGTGTCGATGTGGCGCTGGACCGTGAAGCCTTGAAAGAAGCGTGTGAGTACGCACGTGAGGCGGAACAGCAAGCCAATGCAGCAAAAAACCTGTGGACTGAAGGCGCGTCGAGCTTTCGAACCGGGTTGGAAATTGCTGAAATCCTCGCCGATCTCAAGCTCGATCAAGACTCGCTGGTCGCGGCGATTTTGTATCGCGGCGTACGCGAAGGGCAGATTCAACTGCCTGCGGTCAGCCAGCGCTTCGGCCCGGTGGTCGCCAAGCTGATTGATGGCGTGCTGCGCATGGCTGCGATCAGCGCCAGCCTCAGCCCCCGCCAATCCATGGTGATGGGCTCTCAGGGGCAGGTCGAAAACCTGCGCAAAATGCTTGTGGCGATGGTTGATGACGTGCGCGTTGCACTCATCAAGCTGGCCGAGCGTACCTGCGCCATCCGCGAAGTCAAAAGTGCCTCGGACGAGAAGCGCATCCGCGTTGCCCGCGAGGTCTTCGATATTTATGCGCCGCTGGCGCACCGCTTGGGTATCGGCCACATCAAGTGGGAGCTGGAGGACTTGTCCTTCCGCTATCTGGAGCCTGAGCAGTACAAACAAATTGCCACCTTGCTGCACGAGCGCCGGCTGGACCGCGAACGCTTTATCAGTGATGTGATGAACCAGTTGCGCACCGAGCTTGAGGCCACCGGGGTGGTTGACGCCGACATCAGCGGCCGGGCCAAACACATCTATTCGATCTGGCGCAAAATGCAGCGCAAGGGTCTGGCTTTCAGCCAGATCTACGACGTGCGCGCCGTGCGCGTGCTGGTCCCGGAAATGCGCGATTGCTACACCGCGCTGGGCATCGTCCACACGCTGTGGCGGCACATCCCCAAAGAGTTTGACGACTACATCGCCAACCCCAAAGAGAACGGCTACCGCTCGTTGCACACGGCGGTGATCGGGCCGGAAGGCAAGGTGCTGGAAGTACAGATCCGTACCCATGCCATGCACGAAGAGGCTGAGCTTGGGGTGTGCGCACACTGGCGCTACAAGGGCACCGACGTTAAAGCCGGGTCCAACCAGTACGAAGAGAAAATCTCGTGGCTGCGCCAGGTACTGGAGTGGCACGAAGAGCTGGGCGACATCGGTGGCCTGGCCGATCAGTTGCGGGTCGATATCGAACCGGATCGGGTCTACATCTTTACCCCGGACGGGCATGCCATCGATTTGCCCAAGGGCGCGACGCCATTGGACTTCGCCTACCGGGTGCACACCGAAATCGGCCATAACTGCCGGGGCGCCAAGATCAACGGGCGCATTGTGCCGCTCAACTACAGCCTGCAAACCGGTGAGCAAGTCGAGATCATCACCAGCAAACACGGCACGCCGAGCCGCGACTGGCTGAACTCCAACCTGGGGTACGTGACCACCTCGCGGGCGCGGGCGAAGATTGTTCACTGGTTTAAATTGCAGGCCCGTGATCAAAACGTCGCGGCCGGTAAAACCTTGCTTGAGCGTGAGCTGGGCCGCCTGGGCTTGCCTGCGGTGGACTACGAAAAGCTCGCCGACAAAGCCAACATGAAAACCGCCGAAGACATGTTCGCGGCGCTGGGGGCGGGCGATTTGCGTCTGGCCCAGCTCATTAACCTGGCGCAGCAACTGGTCGAGCCGGAACGCGGCAGCGAACAGATCGAGCTGATTCCGCGCAAGGCCCAGGGCTACAAGCCGGGCAAGCGCGGCGACATCCAGATCGAAGGCGTGGGCAACCTGCTGACCCAAATGGCGGGTTGCTGCCAGCCGCTGCCGGGCGATGCGATTGTCGGTTACATCACTCAGGGGCGTGGCGTGAGCATTCACCGTCAGGACTGCGCCTCGGTGCTGCAGTTGGGCGGCCGTGAGCCGGAGCGGATCATCCAGGTCAGTTGGGGGCCGATCCCGGTGTCGACGTACCCGGTCGATATCGAAATCCGTGCCTACGACCGTTCTGGCTTGCTGCGCGATGTGTCGCAAGTGCTGCTGAACGAGCGCATCAACGTACTGGCGGTCAACACCCGCTCGAACAAAGAGGACAACACCGCGTTGATGTCCCTGACCATCGAGATCCCGGGGCTGGATGCATTAGGGCGTTTGCTGGGGCGTATTTCGCAACTGCCGAACATCATCGAAACCCGCCGTATCGGACGTAGCGAACCGCGTTGATCTCTTGTAGGAGCGAGCTTGCCTCGCGATCTTTTGACCTTTAAAAGATCGCGAGGCAAGCTCGCTCCTACATCGTTCTGCACAAGGATTAATGATGTACACCCTCGACGACTTGCTAAATCTCATGGCCCGCCTGCGCGACCCGCAGTTCGGCTGCCCGTGGGATATCAAACAAACTTACGCGACGATCGTGCCTTATACCCTCGAAGAAGCTTACGAAGTGGCCGATGCCATTGAGCGCAGCGACTTTGAGCACTTGCAGGGCGAATTGGGCGATTTGCTGTTCCAGGTGGTGTATTACAGCCAGTTGGCCCGCGAAGAAGGACGCTTTGAGTTTGCCGGGGTGATCGACAGCATTACCCGCAAATTGATCCGCCGCCATCCCCATGTGTTCCCCACCGGCGACCTGTACGCGCCGCTGGACGTGCCGCGCTTGAGCGAAGCGCAGGTCAAGGAGCGTTGGGACGAAATCAAGGCCGAAGAGCGCGCAGAAAAATCCGCGGCGCCGCAGCAGTTGTCGTTGCTCGATGATGTGCCGGTGGCGCTGCCTGCGTTGTCCCGTGCGGCCAAGTTGCAAAAGCGTGCGGCTCAGGTCGGCTTTGACTGGCCCGGCGCCTTGCCGGTGCTGGACAAGGTGCGTGAAGAGCTGGACGAAGTGCTGGAAGCCATGGCGGATAACGACTCGGCGGCGATCCACGATGAAGTGGGCGACTTGCTGTTTTCGGTGGTGAACCTGGCGCGGCATCTAAAAGTTGACCCGGAAACCGCCTTGCGCGGTGCAAATGCCAAATTTGACCGACGTTTCCGGTTTATCGAGCAGGCATTGCGCGATACCCTGCGTCCCATTGAAGATTGCACCCTTGAAGACCTGGACGCCCTGTGGGGTGAAGCCAAGCGCCAGGAAAAGAATTTGCCCAGCTGCGGCTGAGTTTGCCTAAGTGAGTAAGACAATGAGCATTTCCCTACGCGACCAGTTGCTCAAAGCCGGATTGGTCAACGAGAAGCAGGCCAAGCAGGCCGGTAAAGAAAAGCAAAAGCAGCAGCGTCTGGCCCATAAAGGCCAGATCGAGCTGGATGACACGCAGCAGCGCCTGGCCGCAGAAGCCAAGGCCGAGAAGATCAAGCGTGACCAGGAGCTCAATCGTCAACAGCAAGAAAAGGCCGAGCAAAAAGCCCGCGCTGCACAGATCAAGCAATTGATCGAAGTGTCGCGCCTGCCCAAGCTGAACACCGAGGACTACTACAACTTCGTGGATGACAAGAAGGTCAAGCGCCTGTCGGTCAACACCTTGATGCGCAACAAGTTGGCCAACGGTTCATTGGCGATTGTGCAGCACCAGGGCGGCTACGAAGTGATCCCGCGTGAGGCGGCGCTGAAGATCCAGGAGCGCGACCCGCGCCGTATCGTTCAGTTGAACGTGCTGGTCGAGTCGAAAACGCCGGAAGAGGATGATCCGTACGCGGCGTACCAGATCCCTGACGATCTGATGTGGTAAAAAGTTAAACAGACTGTAGGAGCGAGCTTGCCTCGCGATCTTTTTAAAGATCAAAAGATCGCGAGGCAAGCTCGCTCCTACAAGGTAATAAACAAACCCCGCTTCGGCGGGGTTTGTGTTTTTCAAGACTGTCGTTGCCGTGGTTCAGGCTTTGAGTTTCTGCGCTTCAAGCTTTTCCAGCTCTGCTTTGTAGTTATGAGCGTCGCTCTCGCGATGAAACATGCCAACCAAGATGTTTTCCTGATGAACATCCCACAGGTGTACGCCATGGGCTACAAGCTGGTGGAACATACGTGAATCGTCGCGTTCAGTTACTGTGATAGTCATCTGCTTGCTCCAAATTCTGATAAGGACCTGCGGCAAGACGTCGCAGGACTTCTTTATAGAATTTGTTAGCTTCCTAAGTAAATAGCTAATTGTCGCTCTGTCATCTTGGAAAAAAGCGCAAAACGCTGCAGCCCTTGTACGACGGGGTGTTTACGGGTTTTGCCAATAGTTTTATGACAAAAGTTTCATGTTCAAGGTCCTGCGAATCACTCCAATCCCCTGTAGGCGTTGCTGCCCCGTCTACGACGCCGCGCTGTCGCACAGCAAACAGGACAGCGAATATCTTCAGCATCCCCCAATCGGTTCCCTCTCCTTCGGGAGAGGGCTAGGGTGAGGGTTGCTCTTGATTAGAGAGGCTTTTATGTACATATCCGTTGCTGCAGCAATGGATATGTACCCAAGAATCCCGAGGTGGATGGTTTTACGGCTGCACGCAGCCGATCGCAGCCTTCGTACCTCGTCAGCGACTACAGTGGCCTGTTTGTTGTGCGGACCAGAAACGAAAAAACCTCGCCGGAGCGAGGTTTTCTTGAAGCGTGCTGCTTAAGGCATGTCGCGCCTCAACTGCCTTTGACGGCTTTGCCGTCCACCGTGCCGTCTTGCAGCATGATGTTGTATTCCTTGCCGTCTTTTTCAACCTGGCGCAGTTTGACCAGCAAACCGTCCCAGCTCTTGGCGAACCACATTTCGGTGATGCGCTTGTTCTGGTTCTGGTCCAATGTCGGGTCGCGTACGCGCTCAACCTTGATGGCGTCTACCTTGCCCGCCTTGGTTTCGACCACTTCCGGGCCTATGACGCGAAAGTCGTAGGTGTCTACGCCATCTTCGTCAACGACCTGGTAGCTCATGCTCTTTTTGCCCGCCACGACATCGCGCTGCAACGCCAACTGGTAAGTCGACTTGTCGAGCATGCCGCTGAGCAATGTCACCTTGACCGGGTCTTTGTTATACGTGCCGGTGACCATGTTGGTGGTCCAGTCAAAGTCCAGGTTTATGTTCTTGGCTTTGCCCAGGCCGCCACGTTCAAAACGGTAGGACTGAGGGATCAGGCTGTCGTTCTTGAACGCGAAGGTGCTGGATTCGGACAGGCTGGCGATCATCATCGAGGCCTTGAAGTTCAAGGTCCAGGTGCCGTTGTCATTCTTGACCAGACTGCGCTCGGCAGAACCGCTCATGGGTAACTGTTTCCAGTCGGCCGTGTAGCTGGCCTGGAAAGGATGAAGTTCAGCCGCTTGCACTGCTGGGACAGCCAGCAGGCTCAAGGCGAGGAGCAGGGCACGACGCATAATGTCTCCTAGGTTCGTATCAAGTGGCCGCTGGCCGCGAGTAATTGACCGTCTAATAATGCGCCTTGCTCGTCAAGTGACAAGCGACCTTCGGCAAACCAGCGCACTGCAAGCGGGTAAATCCGGTGCTCCTGGGCGTGAACCCGTTGCGCCAGACTGTGCGGCGAGTCATCGGACTCTACCGCAATGATTGCTTGTACGACCAGAGGCCCGCCATCGAGTTCCTCGGTGACAAAGTGCACGCTGCAGCCATGCTCGCTGTCACCGGCTTCCAGCGCACGCTGATGCGTGTGCAGGCCTTTGTATTTGGGCAGCAGGGAAGGGTGGATGTTGAGCAGACGGCCCTGATAGTGACGCACGAAGCCTGCGCTGAGGATGCGCATGAATCCGGCCAGAACGACCAGTTGCGGGTTGAACGTATCAATGACTTCGATCAGTGCAGCATCGAAGGCCTCGCGGCCCTCGAATGCTGTGTGATCCAGTACGCGGGTGTCGATACCCGCGTCTTTGGCGCGTTGCAGGCCGTAGGCGTCTGCGCGGTTGGAGATCACCGCGCGGATTCTGGCCGGGCTGTCCTTGATCGCACAGCTGTCGATCAAGGCTTGCAAGTTGCTGCCGGTGCCGGAAAGCAGCACCACTACATCACAGGTATCGGGCATTAGTGCGCCTTGAGGTTTTGCAGCTCAACTTGCGGCGCGCCTTCGGCGGCCGTGGCGATGTGGCCGATCACCCAAGGTTGCTCGCCCGCTTCACGCAGCACGTTCAACGCGGTGTCAACGTCAGCCTGAGCCACGCAGATCACCATGCCTACGCCGCAGTTCAGCACGCGGTGCATTTCGGTTTCGTTCACGTTGCCTTTTTCTTGCAGCCAGTTGAAGACTGCAGGGCGCTGCCAGCTGGCCACGTCAACCACCGCTTGAGCGCCTTTTGGCAGCACGCGCGGGATGTTGTCGAGCAGGCCACCACCGGTGATGTGGGCCATGGCTTTAACTACGCCGGTGTCTTTGATCAGCTTGAGCAGCGGCTTGACGTAGATACGGGTCGGCGCCATCAGCAGGTCGGTCAGCGGCTGGCCGTCGAGCTGGGTGTTTTCGATGTCGGCACCGGACACTTCGATGATTTTGCGGATCAGCGAGTAACCGTTGGAGTGCGGGCCCGAAGATGGCAGAGCGAGCAGGGCGTCACCGGTGGCTACTTTGGAGCCGTCGATGATCTCGGCTTTCTCGACCACGCCAACGCAGAAGCCGGCCAGGTCGTAGTCTTCGCCTTCGTACATGCCAGGCATTTCTGCGGTTTCGCCGCCTACCAGCGAGCAACCGGACAATTCGCAGCCAGCGCCGATACCGGTAACCACTTGGGTTGCGGTTTCTACGTTGAGCTTGCCGGTGGCGTAGTAGTCGAGGAAGAACAGAGGCTCTGCGCCGCACACGATCAAGTCGTTAACGCACATGGCGACCAGGTCGATGCCGATGCTGTCGTGCTTGTTCAGGTTCAGCGCCAGGCGCAGCTTGGTGCCCACACCGTCGGTGCCGGAAACCAGAACAGGTTGCTTGTAACCGGCCGGGATTTCGCAGAGGGCGCCAAAACCGCCGAGGCCGCCCATCACTTCAGGGCGCGCAGTGCGCTTGGCTACGCTCTTGATGCGTTCGACCAATGCTTCACCGGCGTCGATGTCTACACCGGCGTCCTTGTAGCTCAGGGAGGGTTGCTTGCTCATAATCCAGGCCTTTAGGGGGGATTCGGGGGTATCGACCGATCTCAGCGGGCCTGCTTGCAAGTGCTCAGGGTGTGAAACAGAGCATTTGCAGAGTGCCCGGCTGTCGCCGGTCTGCGAAGGCGCGCGATTTTATCAGGCTTGAAGGGCAGCGGCCATCCTCGGGCCGACAGGCAGGGTTATATCTGTCGAAAAAAACCTTTTTTAGTCGTACTGGCTGCTTCGCGCGACGCTGTATAAGGTATATCCGCTAAATTCTGATTTTTTATGACCGTGTGAAATCTGCGATCTGCACCTGAATGATTTGGCTGCGCGCCTGTCTGAGGTGTTATCGAGTGTGTTTATACGGCCTTTTAATGCCCTTTTTTGCCGTCGGGAATCTTTCATGCGTTTTCATCAATTAATAGCTGTGGGCTGTTTGTCTTTTTTCAGCCTGGCGAGTCATGCCGAAATCCTGACGGGCCTGTATCAAGTACGTGAGCCGGTCACCAGTCAGTCGCCTGATGAGCGCGCGCAAGCCACGCAAAAAGCTTTGGAAACCCTGGTATTGCGCCTGACGGGGGACGCCAAGGCGGTACAGAACCCGGCGCTGGAGCCTATTCGCAAAGACCCTCAGCAAATCATCAGCCAGTACGGCTATGACGCAGGCCCGCCAGAATCCCTGCAAGTGGATTTCGACCCGGTGAGCACCGACCGCGCTTTGCGCCAGGCCGGTTTATCACTGTGGGGCAGCAACCGCCCGGCCTTGCTGGGTTGGTGGCTGAACGATTCTGTAGACGGCTCCAGCCTGGTGGGTGACGGTCAATCCGTTGCCGAACCATTGCGCCGCGCCGCCCAACACCGTGGTTTGCCGCTGCGTTTGCCGCTGGCTGACTTGAGTGAGCAGTTGGTGGGTACTGCCGAAAACCTTGAAGGCTCTAATCCGGCGCCGCTGAAAGAGGCGTCCGAGCGTTACGGCGCAGACGCGCTGCTGGCCGTGCATGCCCACGAAGACAGCGGCCAATGGCAGGCCAAATGGCGCCTGTGGATCGGCGATCAACAAGAGCAAGGCAGTGCAACCGGCGCTGATCAGGCGGCACTGGCGGATGACGTAATGCTGCAAGTCAGCCAGCGTCTGGCTCCGCGCTACGCCGTCAAGCCGGGTGTGTCGACCGATCAGTTGCTTGAAGTACAGGGCATGACCCTGGAGCGCTATGCTCAGTTGAGTCGCTTGCTTGAACCGTTTGGTGGCCAACTGGTGAGCGTCGACGGCAACCGTATCGTTTATCAGGTCAACGGCAGTGCAGAGCAGCTGCGTTCGCAGTTGGCGTTGGCGCAAATGCATGAAGTGCCTGCAGATCAGGCGTCGGCTACACCTCAGGCGGCGCAGTTGCGCTTTAGCTGGTAGGTTTTTCTCTTCTATATATAAGGACAGGCATTTATGCGGGATTCGCGACGGTGGGTTTGGTGGGGTGTAGCGCTGGCCGCGGTGCTATTCGTGTATTTCTTGCACGCGATACTGACGCCTTTTCTGATTGCGATCGTTCTTGCTTACATGTTCGACCCGGTGGTTGATCGCCTCGAAAAAATCGGCCTGTCCAGAACCTGGGGCACGATCACGGTCTTTACCCTGTTCACGGTCATTCTGGTGACGTTGCTGGTGGTGCTGGTGCCGATGCTGGCCAAGCAGTTGGTCAAGCTTTATCAGTTGGCGCCACAGGTACTGGACTGGTTGCAGAATACCGCCTTGCCGTGGGTGCAAACCCGGTTCGGGCTGGGTGATGGCTTCTGGAACTTCAACAAGATCAAAGCCACCATTACCGAGCACATGGGGCAGGCCGGGGATATCGCCGGGGTGGTGCTGTCACAGGCGACCGCTTCAAGTCTGGCGCTGTTTGGCTTTTTGGCGAATCTGGTGCTGATTCCAGTGGTGGCCTTTTACTTGCTGCGTGACTGGGATGTGTTGCTGTCCAAGATTCGTGGCCTGCTGCCGCGCGATCGCGAAGAGCGGATCGTGTCGCTGGCCAAGGAATGTCACGACGTACTCGGCGCTTTTGTTCGTGGGCAGCTCTTGGTGATGGTCGCCTTGGGCATCATCTATTCGGCCGGCTTGATGCTGCTGGGCTTGGAGCTGGGGCTGTTGATCGGTTTGATGGCCGGTTTGGCGGCTATCGTGCCGTACATGGGCTTTATCATCGGCATCGGCGCCGCGCTGATCGCGGGCCTGTTCCAGTTTGGCGGTGACCTGTACCCGATGCTGGGGATTGTTGCGGTGTTTATGGTCGGGCAGGCGCTGGAAGGCATGGTCTTGACCCCGCTGTTGGTAGGCGACCGCATCGGCCTGCATCCGGTAGCGGTGATCTTTGCGATTCTGGCGGGCGGTGAGCTGTTCGGCTTTACCGGCGTACTGCTGGCCTTGCCGGTCGCGGCCGTGATCATGGTGCTGGTGCGCCATATGCACGATTTGTACAAACATTCGCAGGCCTACAAAGGTGATGAAGAACCTGAGTTGTAGGCAGGTAAGCGATTGAATAAGAGGCCGGTTCATGTGGCGATGAACCGGCCTTTTTTATGGCCGGGCGCGAGCTTGTCTCTCAGAAAAACTTGATTCAATCCAATGCATTAACGCAAACCTTTGATTTTGCTCGTGGTCTGTTACATTGTGCGCCCGGCTACACGGGTATAAACTTTGCAAACTTTACACAGAGGCCACTAACGGTTCGTTTGAACTGTTCAGTCAGCATGAAACCGATTCAGCTGCCCCTAGGTGTGCGTCTGCGAGATGACGCTACCTTCATCAATTACTATCCAGGCGCCAATGCCGCTGCACTCGGCTACGTCGAACGTCTGTGCGAAGCCGACGCCGGGTGGACAGAAAGCCTGATTTATCTGTGGGGCAAACACGGGGTAGGGCGTACGCATTTGTTGCAGGCCGCATGCTTGCGTTTCGAGCAACTGGGCGAGCCTGCGGTGTATTTGCCGTTGGCGGAGTTGCTGGATCGTGGTATCGAGATCCTCGACAACCTTGAGCAATACGAGCTGGTGTGTCTGGACGACCTGCAGGCCGTGGCCGGTCGGGCTGATTGGGAAGAAGCGCTGTTTCACCTGTTCAATCGCCTGCGTGACAGCGGGCGTCGCTTGCTGATCGCCGCCTCGGCCTCGCCGCGTGAATTGCCGATCAAGCTGGCCGACCTTAAATCACGCCTCACCCTGGCGCTGATTTTTCAAATGCGCCCCTTGTCTGATGAAGACAAACTGCGTGCCTTGCAGTTACGCGCCTCGCGCCGTGGCCTGCACCTGACCGACGAAGTCGGGCATTTCATCCTCACGCGCGGTACACGCAGCATGAGCGCATTGTTTGAATTGCTTGAGCGCCTCGATCAGGCCTCGTTGCAGGCACAACGCAAGCTGACCATTCCCTTCTTGAAAGAAACCCTCGGCTGGTAAACCCCCGCCATCCCCTTTTTTTGCAGGAGCGAGCTCGCCTCGCGATCTTTTGCTGTAAAAGCGCATTCCTACAAGGTTTTGGCAGTATTCAGGCGCCAGAAAACCTGCGTGTCAGACGTGTGTCTACGCAAAATCGATTGTCAGGGGTGTAAAACCTTAGATGTCACGTGAAATCGACCAAGTCACATTTAATTCGATTGAATTTGCAAATGAGGATCATAGAGGGCATAGTCGCGGTAACTTTTCCTACAGCCACGGTCGTGCCCATGCTAAAGCGCTTCGCACCCCTCGTGCCTCTCGCACTCGTTACCCTGCTTTTCGGCTGCGCTGCTCACTCGCCAGTGTCCCAGCAAGTTGTCGATTCACAGGTTCAAAAGTCATCTTCGTCGCAGTCTTCCGCTCTTTATCAGGAAGAACTGGCCACTGAAAAAGAACTGGCTCAATTTTCCGAAAACAGCAAGCCTTACGAACTGCCGGCCCTGGCTGACAGCATTCTTGAGCGCGGAATGTCCTTGATCGGTACCCGTTACCGTTTTGGCGGCACCTCTGAAGCTGGTTTCGATTGCAGTGGCTTTATCGGCTATCTGTTCAAAGAGGAAGCGGGCATGCAATTGCCGCGCTCCACCCGCGAAATGATCAACGTAAATGCACCGTTGGTCGCGCGAAACAACCTCAAACCGGGTGACCTGCTGTTCTTCAGCACCAACGGTCGCGGACGTGTCAGCCACGCTGGCATTTACCTGGGCGATGACCAGTTTATTCACTCCAGCAGCCGCCGCAGCGGTGGTGTAAGGATTGATAGCTTGGGCGACACCTACTGGAACAAGACCTTTATTGAAGCCAAGCGTGCTTTGGCCATGGCGCCAACCAGCGTAGTGGCTCGTAAGTAAAGTTAAAGTCTTACTTGAAGTTTGGCTTCTAAGCGCTAGAATTCAGTCGCAATGTTAAATTCCTGAAGCCGCGAAGGTATCCCCTGTCGCGGCTTCGGGTTTCGCGGCCCAGTAGCCGTATCCAGAATCAGGAACGTTCTGTTTATGTCGACCCTGGCCCGCGTTGCCCTCATCACGTTCGCCGCACTGCTCAGTGCTTGCGCCAACCGTCCTGCACCTGCTCCCGTTGAAGCCAAACCGGTTGTGTCGTCGAGTCCGATCGATGATGGTTCGCCGTTGGCGGCAGACGTACTGTTTCGTGCATTGGGCCTGGTGGGCACGCCGTATCGCTGGGGCGGCAATACACCGGACTCAGGTTTTGATTGCAGCGGTCTGATCAAGTACGTCTACAACGACATGGCGGGTATTTCGTTGCCGCGCACCACCCGCGAAATGATCGTGATGCGCGGGCAGAATGTCGGCAAAGACCAACTGCAAACCGGTGACCTGTTGTTCTTCGCCACCAATGGTGGAACCCAAGTCAGCCATGCCGGCATCTACGTGGGTGAAGGCCGCTTCGTGCATGCGCCTGCCACGGGCGGCACGGTCAAGCTGGACAGTCTCAGCAAAGCCTATTGGCAAAAAGCCTACCTGAACGCCAAGCGCGTCTTGCCAACCGAGCAGCATTTGGCGCGGTTGCCTTAATCTCTCTAATTTGATGAGGCCTGCGTAGGAGCTGCCGCAGGCTGCGATCTTTAGTTTTTAGAGATCAAAAGATCGCAGCCTGCGGCAGCTCCTACCAAAAGCGCATAGATCTGTCGTGACAGGATCTAAAGGTTTACTCCCCCGACACCCGCCACACTTTGTTGCCGACATCATCGGCCACCAGCAAGTCCCCCTGTTTATCAATGACGACCCCCACCGGGCGGCCCATGGCTTTTTCATCGGAGTTGAGGAAGCCGGTCAGCACGTCAATCGGCATGCCGTTGGGCTTGCCGTCGGCAAACGGGACGAAGATCACTTTGTAGCCACTGTGCGGTTTGCGGTTCCATGAGCCGTGCTGGCCGATAAATACGCCGTCGGTGAAGTTCGGCAGTGTGCTGTTTTGCGCAAAGGCCAGGCCCAGCGAGGCGGTGTGCGGGCCGACGGCATAGTCCGGGGCAATGGCTTTGGCCACCAGCTCGGCGTTTTGCGGGTTGACCCGGACGTCGACATGCTGCCCGTAGTAGCTGTAGGGCCAGCCATAGAAGCCGCCGTCTTGCACCGAGGTGATGTAGTCGGGCACCAAATCGCTGCCGATTTCGTCGCGCTCGTTCACTGCGGTCCATAGTTTGCCGGTCTTGGGTTCCCAGTCCATGCCGTTGGGGTTACGTAGCCCCGAAGCGAAAATGCGGTGGCTGCCGGTGGCCGGGTCGACTTCCCAGATCGCCGCGCGGCCTTCTTCGATGTCCATGCCGTTTTCGCCGACGTTACTGTTCGAGCCGACACTCACGTAAAGTTTTTTGCCGTCGGGGCTGGCAATGACGTTTTTCGTCCAGTGGTGGTTCAGGCCGCTGGGCAAATCAATGACCTTGGTCGGCTGCGCGCTGATGGAGGTTTCGCCCGGTTGATACGGGAAGCGCAGCAACTTGTCGGCATCCGCCACGTACAGATCATTGCCCACCAGGGTCATGCCGAAGGGCGAGTTCAGGTTTTCTAGAAACACCGTGCGGGTGTCGGCTTTGCCATCGTGGTTGGTGTCGCGCAACAAAGTGATGCGGTTGGCGCTCGGCACACCGGCACCGGCGCGGCCCATGACCTTGCTGGCGATCCACTCGCGCAGCCCCTGGCTGCCATCCGGTTTGGCCGGTGCGTTGCTTTCGGCCACCAGCACATCGCCATTGGGCAACACATAGAGCCAGCGCGGGTGGTCGAGCCCTTCGGCAAATGCCTGCACCTGCAAACCTTGCGCGGCAACCGGCTTGGCGCCCTCCGCCCAGCCCACCGCAGGGGCGATGTTGACGGTGGGGATCAGCGTTTTGTTCGGTGCCGGCAGAGTAGGCGAGGGGCCTGTGCCGTCGGTAACTTGCAGGGTCGAGCTTTCACCGCAGGCGGCCAACCCTGCCGCTAAAACGATGACAACAGCGTGCTGGCGCTTGAGCATAGGGATCTCCATGAAAACAGTGGGCGTGTAGTCATAGAGAAGCGTAGCCGTTCAAAGGTTCAGGCCGACGGGTTTGTTTGCTGCGCAGCCCGGCACCTTTAATTGACGCTCCACCCCCAACCCTCTAACCTTCGCGGCGTGTTTCAGGTGCTCTGCAACCCAAGGTTGGCAGAGTGAAACAGGGAAGCCGGTGAGGGCGCGTTTGACCCACACAACCGCTTTGATCCCGGCGCTGCCCCCGCAACGGTAAATGAGTCAACATCACGCTCAATGCCACTGTGTTTATTGCACGGGAAGGCGCGTGGCCCGGTGCTGTTCCTTATTCAGGAACGCCCACTCATGAGCCCGGAGACCGGCCTGATCCATCCAGCACCCTTGCGGCGGGCGAAGGTGTGTCGATTGTTAACGAATTCCCCCGCCTCCCGTTTGCATTTTTTAGCCCCAACGGAGAGCTGCCATGAATGAATCCCCCGAGCGCGACGAACGTCACCTGGCGCGCATGCAACGCAAAAAAGCGATTATGGACGAACGCATTGCCAGCGCTCCTAATGAGTGCGGCCTGCTGCTGGTGTTGACCGGCAACGGCAAAGGCAAGAGCAGTTCGGCTTTCGGCATGTTGGCCCGGGCCATGGGCCACGGCCTGCAGTGTGGCGTGGTGCAGTTCATCAAGGGGCGTAACAGCACCGGCGAAGAGATCTTTTTCCGTCGCTTCCCTGAACAAGTGCGCTATCACGTGATGGGCGAAGGTTTTACCTGGGAAACTCAGGACCGCCAGCGTGACATCGCCGCCGCCGAAGCTGCCTGGGAAGTATCCCGCGAGATGCTGCGCGACCCGGCCATTGGCCTGGTGGTGCTGGATGAATTGAACATTGCGCTCAAGCACGGCTACCTCGACCTGGAGCAAGTGCTGAGCGACCTGCAAGCCCGCCCGCCGATGCAGCATGTGCTGGTCACCGGGCGCGGCGCTAAACCTGAACTGATTGACCTGGCCGATACCGTGACTGAAATGGGCGTGATCAAACATGCCTTCCAGGCCGGTATCAAAGCCCAGAAAGGCATTGAATTGTGAGTGTTGAAGCATGAGAGAGTCGCGTCATTGCCCGGCGGTGTTGATCGCCGCACCGGCCTCCGGTCAGGGCAAGACCACCGTCACCGCCGCCTTGGCCCGATTGCACCGCAATCAGGGGCGCAAGGTGCGGGTCTTTAAATGTGGCCCCGATTTTCTCGACCCCATGATCCTCGAGCGCGCCAGCGGTGCGCCGGTGTATCAGGTCGACTTGTGGATGGTCGGCGCCGACGAAAGCCGGCGCTTGCTTTGGGAAGCGGCCGGTGAATCGGACCTGATCCTCATCGAAGGGGTCATGGGCCTGTTTGACGGCACGCCGTCCAGCGCCGATTTGGCCCGCCATTTTGGCGTGCCGGTATTGGGCGTGATTGACGGTACGGCCATGGCCCAGACCTTCGGCGCGTTGGCGTTGGGGCTGGCGCGCTATCAGCCGGACCTGCCGTTTGCCGGGGTGTTGGCCAACCGGGTGGGCACTGTGCGCCACGCGCAGTTGCTTGAAGGCAGCCTGACCGAAGGCTTGCGCTGGTACGGCGCGTTGTCCCGCGAAACCGGGATCGAGTTGCCCAGCCGTCATTTGGGTCTGGTGCAAGCCAGCGAGTTGAACGATCTGGATATGCGTCTGGACGCCGCCGCCAATGCCTTGGCCAGCACCTGCGAGGTAGCGCTGCCACCGCCGGTGGAATTCGCTGCGCCTGAGCCTGTGGCCATCGAGCCGTTGCTGGCCGGTGTGCGGATTGCCGTGGCGCGCGATGAAGCGTTTGCCTTTACCTATGGCGCGAGCCTGGCACTGCTGCGCGACATGGGCGCTGAACTGGTGTTTTTCTCGCCGATTCGCGACACCCAACTGCCGCAGGCCGACAGTGTGTATTTGCCCGGTGGTTACCCGGAACTCCATCACCAGGCCCTTGCGCGCAATACCTCGATGCTTGAAGCGATTCGTGCCCACCATCACGCGGGTAAACCGCTGTTGGCCGAGTGCGGCGGCATGCTTTATCTGCTAGACGCCTTGACCGATGTTGAAGGCCAGCGTGAAGCGCTAGTGGGCTTGCTCAAGGGCGAGGCAACGATGCAAAAGCGCCTGGCTGCGCTGGCCTTGCAAGCCGTCGAAATGCCCGAAGGCCTGCTGCGGGGTCACACCTATCATCACTCGCTGACCAGCACCGAACTTGAGCCCATTGCGCGGGGCCTTAGCCCCAATGGCGGGCGCGGTGCCGAAGCGGTGCATCGCGAAGGGCGTATGACGGCGTCTTATGTGCACTTTTACTTTCCGTCCAATCCCCAGGCCATTGCCGCGTTGTTCGCGCCGTGCGCTGTGAAGGTGCCATGAGCGACAACGCATTTAGCCCTGAAGAAAAGGCCGCTGTTTACCGCGCCATTGCTGAGCGCCGCGATATGCGGCACTTCGGCGGTGGTGAAGTGGCGCCCGAGTTGTTGGCCCGCTTGCTCGAAGCCGCGCATCAGGCGCCGAGCGTGGGCCTGATGCAGCCATGGCGGTTTATCCGCATCACCGACCGTGAGCTGCGCGGCAAGATTCAAACCGTGGTCGAAGCCGAGCGGGTGCGCACCGCTGAAGCCTTGGGCGAGCGCTCCGACGAGTTCATGACACTCAAGGTCGAAGGCATTAATGACTGCGCCGAAGTGCTGGTGGCCGCGTTGATGGATGACCGCGAAAAGCACATTTTTGGCCGTCGGACATTGCCGGAAATGGACATGGCGTCGCTGTCCTGTGCGATTCAAAACCTCTGGCTGGCGGCGCGGGTCGAAGGCCTGGGCATGGGCTGGGTGTCGTTGTTCGAGCCTCAGGCGCTGGCCGATCTGCTGGGTCTGCCTGCCGGAGCCAAACCGCTGGCGGTGTTGTGCCTGGGGCCGGTCGAGCAGTTTTATCCGGCGCCGATGCTGGTGCTGGAAGGGTGGGCGCAGGCGCGCCCGCTGAGTGAGTTGGTGTACGAGAATTATTGGGGAGTAAAGCCATGAGTGTGGCGTTGTTGTGCGTTGCCGGTGTGGCGTTGGATGCGCTGCTCGGCGAGCCTAAACGCTGGCATCCGCTGGTTGCGTTTGGCCGCATGGCTGACCGTATCGAACAGCGTTTCAATTCCGGTGGCCGTGGCTGGCGCAGCCATGGCGTGACCGCTTGGGTACTGGCGGTGTTGCCGTTGACGATTCTGGCCACGGCCTTGTCGTGGCTGCCCTATATCGGTTGGCTGGTGGAGATTCTGGCGCTGTACTGCGCGCTGGGCATGCGCAGCCTCGGTGAGCACGTGCAGCCGGTGGCCGAGGCCTTGCGCGCCAATGATCTGGACGAGGCGCGTACGCGGGTCGGTTATCTGGTCAGCCGGCAAACCAGCGAACTGGATGCAACCGAAGTGGCCCGGGCCGCTACTGAGTCGGTCCTGGAGAATGGCAGTGATGCGGTGTTCGCGGCGCTGTTCTGGTTTGCCGTTGCCGGTGCGCCGGGCGTGGTGCTCTACCGTTTGAGCAACACCCTGGACGCGATGTGGGGTTATCGCAACGAGCGCTTCGAGCGTTTTGGCTGGGCTGCTGCACGCATCGACGACCTGCTTAATTACATTCCTGCACGGCTGGTGGCATTGACCTACGCCTTGCTCGGTAAAACCCGCTTGGCGTTGACCTGCTGGCGCAAGCAGGCGCCGCAATGGGACAGCCCCAATGCCGGGCCAGTGATGGCGGCCGGTGCCGGTGCGCTGGGAGTTGAGTTGGGTGGCGCAGCGATTTATCACGGTGAAGTGCATGAACGCCCGCAGTTGGGTGAAGGCGTGCCCGCCGATGCCGATTCGATTGGCCGGGGCTGGCAGTTGGTGCAGCGCGGTGTGTGGCTGTGGTTACTGATCTTGTGCGTGGGGAGTGAGTTCTTTGCTTGAGCATGGTGGACGTTTGCGTCAGGCGGCCCTCGACTACGGCATCGCCGAGTCGCAATGGCTGGACTTGTCCAGTGGCCTCGCGCCCTGGCCTTTTGCAATCCCGGCGATCCCCGAGCGGGCCTGGGCGCGTTTGCCCGAAACCGATGACGGGCTGGAGCAAGCGGCCTGCCAGTATTACGGCGCCCCCCACGTATTGCCGGTGCCGGGTTCGCAATGCGCGATCCAGTTGCTGCCGCGTCTGCGCCGCAGTGGCAAGGTCGGCGTGCTGTCACCGTGCTACGCAGAACATGCCGAATCATGGCGGCGCAATGGCTTCATCGTGCGTGAAGTTCTGGAGCAGGAAGTCGACATCTACCTCGACACCCTCGATGTGCTGGTGGTGGTCAACCCCAACAACCCCACGGGCCTGAGCCTGAGCCCCGAGCGTTTGCTCGACTGGCACGCACGATTGGCCCAGCGCGGCGGCTGGCTGGTGGTGGACGAAGCCTTTATGGACAACACCCCCGAGTTGAGCCTGGCTGCCGAGAGCGGGCGCAGCGGATTGATTGTGCTGCGTTCGTTCGGCAAGTTTTTCGGCCTGGCCGGGGTGCGGTTGGGCTTTGTGCTGGCAGAGCTTAAATTGCTCAAGCTGCTGGCAGAGCAGGTCGGCCCGTGGGCCGTCAGCGGCCCGACGCGGATTGTCGGCCAGGCGTGCCTGCTCGACACCCAAGGCCATGCCCGGCAGCGAGAGCGCAGTGAGTTGGCCAGTGCCCGCTTGCAGCACTTGCTGGGCCAGCATGACTTGCTCCCGCAGGGCGGCTGCGCCTTGTTCCAGTGGCTGATCACCCCAGAGGCCGAGCAGCTTTACGACTTTATGGCCCGGCGCGGGATTTTGCTGCGCCTGTTTACCAGCAACAGCAGCGTGCGTTTTGGCCTGCCTGCCGATGAAGCCGACTGGTTGAAGCTGCAAGAGGCTTTGCAGGCTTATGACCAGTCGCGAACCAAGGACGTTTGATGAGCACATTGATGGTGCAGGGCACCACTTCCGATGCGGGCAAAAGCACGCTGGTAACGGCGTTGTGCCGCTGGCTGACCCGCGAGGGCGTGCGCGTGGTGCCGTTCAAACCGCAGAACATGGCGCTCAACAGTGCAGTGACCGCTGAAGGCGGCGAAATTGGCCGCGCCCAGGCCGTACAGGCGCAGGCCGCCGGTTTGCCGCCGCACACCGACATGAATCCGGTGTTGCTCAAGCCCAACAGCGACACCGGCGCCCAAGTGATCATCCATGGCCGCGCCGTCACTACCATGAACGCGGTGGCGTATCACGACTACAAGGCCATCGCCATGCAAGCGGTGCTGGCCTCGCATCAACGGCTCAGTGCTGCATACCCGGTGGTCATGGTTGAAGGGGCGGGCTCTCCGGCCGAGATCAACTTGCGCGCCGGTGACATCGCCAACATGGGCTTTGCCGAAGCGGTGGATTGCCCGGTGGTGCTGATTGCCGACATCAATCGGGGCGGCGTTTTCGCGCACTTGGTCGGCACCCTGGAGTTGCTCTCCGAGACGGAGCAGGCGCGGGTCAAAGGCTTCATCATCAACCGTTTTCGCGGTGACATTGCCTTGCTGCAACCGGGCCTCGACTGGCTGGAACAGCGCACCGGCAAACCGGTGATTGGCGTGTTGCCCTACGTGCTGGATTTGCACCTTGAGGCCGAAGACGGCATCGACCAGCGCCAGACCGACAAGGTCGAGCACGTGCTCAAAGTGGTGGTGCCAGTATTGCCGCGCATCAGCAACCACACCGACTTCGACCCGCTGCGCTTGCACCCGCAGGTGGATTTGCAGTTTGTCGGGCCGGGGCAAGCGATCCCGCCGGCTGACTTGATCATCCTGCCGGGTTCAAAAAGCGTGCGCAGTGACCTGGCGTATTTGCGCGCCAATGGCTGGGACACGGCGATCAATCGCCACCTGCGCTACGGCGGCAAGGTGCTGGGCATTTGCGGCGGTTTGCAGATGCTCGGTGAGCAGGTGCATGACCCGTTGGGGCTGGAAGGGGCGCCCGGTTCGAGCGCTGGTTTCGGCTTGCTGGGCTTCAGCACCGAACTGGCCGCCGAGAAGCAACTGCGCAACGTGCGCGGCCATTTGTTGCTGGAAGACGCCGAGGTCAACGGCTACGAAATTCACGCCGGTGTCACCACGGGGGCAGCGCTGGAGCAACCGGCGGTGCGTCTGGATGACGGCCGCTGTGACGGCGCGCAGAGTGCTGACGGGCACATTCTCGGCACGTACCTGCACGGCTTGTTCGAATCGCCTGAGGCCTGCGGCGCGTTGCTGCGCTGGGCCGGATTGCAGAACGTGCAGCACGTCGACTACCACGCCCTGCGCGAGCGCGACATCGAGCGCCTGGCCGATCTGGTCGAGAAACACCTGGACACGGCGTACTTGCGCGAGCTTTGCGGTATCTGATGCGTTATGGATCCTGTGGGAGCGGGCTTGCTCGCGATAGCATCGACCTGGTTTGCCAGTAATAGCGCGTCGCTTGCATCGCGAGCAAGCCCGCTCCCACAAGATCAAAAGCGGTATTTTTGAGGTTTTTAAACATGCAGCAACTGATTTTGGGTGGCGCCCGTTCGGGTAAAAGCCGCTTGGCCGAGAAGCTCGCGGCCGACTCTGGCTGCGCTGTCATCTACATCGCCACCAGCCAGCCGCTGGACGGCGAAATGAACGAGCGGGTTCGCCTGCACCGTGAGCGTCGCCCCGCACAGTGGGGCTTGATCGAAGAGCCGATTGAACTGGCCCGCGTGCTGCGTGAAAACGCCGGTGCACAGACCTGCCTGCTGGTGGATTGTCTGACCTTGTGGCTGACCAATCTGCTGATGCTTGAAGACCCGCAGCGCTTGAGCGCCGAGCGTGAGGCGCTGCTGGAGTGCCTGGCTGGATTGCCGGGGCACATTGTATTTGTCAGCAACGAAACCGGAATGGGTGTCGTGCCGCTGGGCGAATTGACTCGCCGTTACGTCGATGAAGCCGGTTGGTTGCATCAAGCCTTGGCCGAACGTTGCCAGCGAGTCGTACTGACCGTGGCGGGCCTGCCCCTGACATTGAAAGGAACTGCGCTATGAATACCCCGTGGTGGCTGAACCCGTGCAAAGCGGTTGATCGTGAGGTGCAAGCGGCGGCGGCCGAGCGCCAGCAGCAGTTGACCAAACCGGCGCGGTCGCTGGGGCAACTGGAAACCCTGGCTGTGCAGTTGGCCGGGTTGCAGGGGCGCTTGAAACCGCGTGTCGATCAGCTGTGGATTGCGATTTTTGCCGGTGATCATGGCGTGGTCGCCGAGGGCGTATCGGCTTACCCGCAGGAAGTGACCGGGCAGATGCTGGCCAACTTTGTCAGCGGTGGGGCGGCAATCAGCGTGCTGGCCCGTCAATTGGGTGCGCACCTGGACGTCGTCGACCTGGGCACGGTAACGCCGATGCTCAACCTGCCGGGTGTGCGGCATTTACAGCTGGGCGCGGGCACCGCCAATTTCGCCACAGGCCCTGCGATGTCTGATGCTCAGGGCCTGAAAGCCCTGGCGGCCGGTCGTGACAGCGTGGTGCGGGCACAAGAGCTGGGCTGCGAGTTGTTCGTGGGCGGCGAGATGGGCATTGGCAACACGGCCTCGGCCAGTGCCGTGGCCAGTGCGCTGCTGCAATGCCCGGCTTCAGAACTGACCGGGCCGGGAACCGGGCTGGACGCAGCGGGCGTGAGCCACAAAGCGCGGGTGATTGAGCAAGCGCTGGCGTTTCATGACGGCTACCTGGACGACCCGCTGCAAACCTTGTTCCGCTTGGGCGGTTTTGAAATCGCGGCCCTGGCCGGTGCCTATGTGGCGTGCGCGCAAGCCGGGATTGTGGCGTTGGTCGACGGATTTATTTGCACCGTTGCCGCCATGGTTGCCGTGCGCTTGAACCCTGAGTGCCGGGAATGGCTGGTGTTTGGCCATCGCGGTGCCGAACACGGGCATCGCCGTGTCCTGCAAAGCTTGCAGGCTGAGCCGTTGCTCGACCTCGGTTTGCGTTTGGGTGAAGGCAGTGGCGCTGCATTGGCGGTGCCGTTGGTGCGTCTGGCCTGCGACCTGCACGGGCAGATGGCAACGTTTGCTGAGGCGGCTGTCGCGGACCGCCCGGCATGAGCGTGACCCTGGACTTGCTGCGCCACGGTGAAACCGAACTGGGCGGCGGGCTGCGCGGCAGCCTTGATGATGCGCTGACGCCCGTGGGCTGGGAGCAAATGCGCGCAGCCGTTCAGGGCCAAGGCCCGTGGGACCGGATTGTCAGTTCGCCGTTACAGCGTTGTGCCTTATTTGCCCAAGAACTGGCCGGGCAACTGGCGCTGCCAGTGACGTTCGACAAAGACCTGCAAGAGCTGCACTTTGGCGAGTGGGAAGGGCAGAGCGCCGCCGCGCTGATGCAAACCGATGAGCAGGCACTGGGCCTGTTTTGGGCAGACCCTTACCGCTTCACCCCGCCTCAGGGCGAGCCGGTGCTTGAGTTCTCGCAGCGGGTGTTGGCGGCGGTCGCGCGCTTGCAGCAGGCCCACGCGGGGGAGCGGGTACTGGTGGTGTGCCATGGCGGGGTGATGAAGTTGCTGCTGGCGCAGGCCCGTGGTCTGCCCCGTGAGCAGTTGCTGAATATTCAGGTGGTTAATGGTGCGCTGTTCGAGTTGCAGGTCGACGCACACGGCGTTTTGAGCGAGGGGCGCTGAACATGTTGCCGTTCTGGATTGCCTTGCAGTTTCTGAGCAGCTTGCCGATCCGCTTGCCCGGCATGCCGCAACCCCAAGAGCTTGGGCGTTCGTTGTTGTTCTACCCGCTGGTCGGTCTGTTGTTTGGCGTGCTGTTGTGGGCGCTGAACGGCCTGTTGGCCGGGGCGCCGTTGCTGTTGCATGCGGCGCTGTTGCTGAGCGCCTGGGTGTTGCTCAGTGGTGGCTTGCATCTGGACGGACTGGCTGACAGCGCGGATGCCTGGCTGGGCGGCTTTGGGGATCGCGAGCGCACCCTGACCATCATGAAAGACCCGCGCAGCGGCCCGATCGCCGTGGTCACGCTGGTGCTGGTGTTGTTACTCAAGTTCTGTGCCTTGCTGGCGTTGATCGAGCAGCAACACACGGCCGTCTTGTTGATCGCCCCGCTGATTGGCCGCAGTGCATTGCTGGCGGTGTTTTTGACCACGCCTTACGTACGGGCGGGCGGCTTGGGCCAGGCCTTGGCCGATCACTTGCCGCGCAAGGCGGGTTGGTGGGTGCTGGGGTTCAGTGCTGTGGCCTGCGTGGTGTTGGCCGGTACTGCCGGGATGTGGGCCTTGTTACTGGCGGCGTTGGGCTTTGTGTGGCTGCGCCGGGTGATGATGCAGCGCTTGGGCGGCACCACGGGCGATACGGCGGGTGCGTTGCTGGAATTGCTGGAAGTACTGGTTTTAGTGGGGTTGGCGCTGGTGGCAGACTGACCCCGGTGTTGTTTAAATCTTGATTCTCCTTCATTGCGGGTATATACATACAAAATGTTACCAACCCAGTGTTTATGCACCAACCTGCGACGTGCTTCGCGGGGCATCAGCCGACATTACGATGGAGCCCTGGATGGCTTCGGGATCAACGTTGCGCAGTTTTCATTGATGAGCAACCTCAAGCGACTGGACCAGCCAAGTATTTCCAGCCTGGCTGAGGCCATGGGGCTGGATCGCAGTACCTTGGGGCGCAATCTGCGAGTGCTGGAAGGCGCTGGCCTGGTGAAGATGTCTGAAGGTGAGGACCACCGTAATCGGCTGGTCTGCCTGACCGAAGAGGGTGAGAGGCGCTTCAATGCCGCCTGGCCCGCCTGGGAGGCCGCACAACAGCGGTTGGTCGCGCGTTTGGGAGAAGACCGGCGCGAACAGTTGCTGCAGTTATTGGATGAGCTGGCGGGTGTCGATTAGCACCCGTTTTACGAATAAGAATGGGTATATACCCGCATCAGGAGAATAACAATGACATCGGTGTGGCGAACGAGCGGGTGGGTACTGCTGGGCAGTGCGTTGATTTTGGCGCTGTCATTGGGGGTCAGGCACGGCTTTGGTCTGTTCTTGCCGCCCATGAGTGCGCAGTTCGGCTGGGGGCGAGAGGTGTTTGCCTTCGCCATTGCCTTGCAGAACCTGATCTGGGGCCTGGCTCAGCCGTTCACCGGTGCATTGGCCGATCGCTTTGGCGCCGCCAAGGTGGTAATTGTCGGCGGTGTGCTCTATGCCGTCGGGCTGGTGCTGATGGGCATGTCGGACTCGTTGCTGACGCTTTCGTTGAGTGCTGGCCTATTGATTGGTATCGGCCTGTCCGGCACATCGTTTTCGGTCATTTTGGGTGTGGTCGGCCGTGCTTTGCCGCCCGAGAAACGCAGCATGGGCATGGGGATCGCCAGCGCGGCGGGCTCCTTTGGCCAGTTCGCAATGCTGCCCGGCACGCTGGGATTGATCGGCTGGCTTGGCTGGTCGTCCGCCTTGCTGGTACTGGGCTTGCTGGTGGCCATGATCGTGCCGTTGGTGAGCATGCTCAAGGACCGGCCAATGCCGAGCCTGGGCGGCGAGCAAACACTCAAGGAAGCGCTGCGTGAAGCGTGCACTCACTCGGGCTTCTGGCTGCTGGCATTTGGTTTTTTTGTCTGCGGGTTTCAGGTGGTGTTTATCGGCATCCACTTGCCGGCCTACCTGGTCGATCAGCATTTGCCTGCCACCGTGGGCACCACGGTATTGGCTCTGATTGGCCTGTTTAATATTTTTGGTACTTACACCGCCGGATGGCTGGGCGGGCGTATGTCCAAACCGCGTTTGCTGACCGCGTTGTACCTGGCGCGCGCCGTGGTGATCGTGGTGTTTTTGTGGGCGCCGCTGTCGCAATTCAGCGCTTATCTGTTTGGTATGGCCATGGGCTTTTTGTGGCTCTCGACCGTGCCACTGACCAACGGTACCGTCGCCACAATGTTTGGCGTGCGTAACTTGTCGATGCTGGGCGGGATTGTCTTTTTGTTCCATCAACTGGGCGCATTTCTGGGCGGTTGGCTGGGCGGCGTGGTCTATGATCAAACCGGCAGTTATGAACTGATCTGGCAAGGCTCTATCGTGCTCAGTCTGTTGGCAGCGGCCTTGAACTGGCCGGTGCGTGAGCGTCCGGTTGCGCGTTTGCAGGCACAAGGGAGCATGGCGTGAGTTCACTGTGGCTGTGGTTGGGTGGCATCAGTGCAGGCTTTTTGTTGCTGGCCCTGAGCTGGTGGGGCTGGCATCAAGGTGGCCTGGCCTTGCTGGAGTTAGGCATGGGCACTTGCTAGTGCCGTGCCGGGGCGAGTAAGTTCTGTGCCTGCACCTCTATAAAGGACACGAACAATGCTAAAGCGCTGGATTGCGATGCCCGTACTGTTGTTGGCGTGCGCGGGTTCTGTCTGGGCGGCTGATTGCCCGTCTTTGCTTGAAGGTTCATTGCCCAAACTACGGGCTAAAGAGTCGATCGATCTGTGCAAGCAGTTTGCCGGCAAGCCTTTGTTGATTGTGAATACGGCCAGCTTTTGCGGGTTTGCGCCCCAGTTTGAAGGCCTCGAGGCGATAAACCAGCGCTTTAAGGGGCAGGGGCTGGAAGTGATCGGCGTACCGTCCAATGACTTCAAGCAAGAGGCCAAAGATGGCGAAGAGACGGCCAAGGTCTGCTACGTCAATTACGGTGTGACCTTCACCATGACTGAGCCGCAAAAGGTGCGAGGTGACGGTGCAACGCACCTGTTCAAGGTTCTGGCTGAACAAAGCAGCACGCCCAAATGGAATTTCTACAAGTACGTGGTGGACCGCAAAGGCAATGTGATTGCCAGCTTCTCGAGCCTGACCAAACCGGACAACCCGGAGTTGATTGAAGCTATAGAAAAAGCCATCGCCTCAAAGTCCTGATTCCTACACAAGAAAAAGCCCCGCCTCTGCAAAGAGAGCGGGGCTTTTTAGTTCAGGCCGCGTGAGCGTCAGGCTCTCGCAAGCTTAGAACTTGTACGTTGCACCGACAGCAAAGCCGTTGGCGCTGTTTTCGTACTTGGCGCTGTAGTTGTTGATGCCTTTGGAATCATTAACCTTGACCGACTCTTCTTTCAGGTAAGAGTAAGCCACGTCGATAACCAGATTCTCGTTAACGGCATAACCGGCACCCAAGCTGAAGATCGTCCGGTCACCGGTAGGGATGCGTGGCGAGCGATTTTCATTGTTGGTAGGCGATTGGTCCCAGGTCAAACCGGTACGCAGTACCCACTGCTTGTTCAACTGATACGACGTACCGATGGCGTAAGCCCAGGTGTCGTGCCAGTTTTGTTCTTCTTTGATGGTCGTGAACGCTTGAGCGCCGCCAGCACCGGCGTTGGCCATGGTCACGCCTTTGTTCTGCACGGTGATGTCTTTCAAGCGGCTCCAGCGGGTCCAGGTGCTACCGGCATAGACCTTCCAGGCATCAGACAGGTCTTGGGTAACGGACAGGTCCCAGGATTCCGGGGTGTCGATCGACAGCGAAGCATCATAGCGGTTGCTTTGCAGCAACTGTGGCGGAGTACCTGCACCCGCTCCGATTTCGGTGTGGCCTTTAAGCTTGTAGGTCACTTTGGAGTGGTAGGTCAGACCGACACGGGTAGTGTCTGTGGCTTGCACCAGAACACCGGCGTTCCAGCCCAGTGCGGTGTCATCACCCTTGATCTTGACGTGGGCTTCAGGTGTGCCGGGCACCAGTGCAAGATCCGACTCCAGCTTGCCGGAGATGCGGTTGATGGTTGGGCCGAAACCTACCGAAACGCGATCGTTGAAGGCGTAGCTGACAGTAGGCTGCAGGGTCACGACTTTTACGTCACTGGTGCTGCCGAAGGCACGGCCCTGGAAGCTTTTTTCGTACTCGGTTGCCAGGCCGAAAGGTGCATAAACACCGAAGCCGATGGCCCACTGGTCATTGAGCTTATTGGTGTAGAAGCCCATAGGCACGCCGGTGAAAGGGACCATGTCGCCTTTGTTGGTGCCTTTGACGTTGCCGTTGGCATTTTTGATATCGGTTGAGGCGTCGATCACGGCGATACCGCCTGTGACCTGTTGTCCGCTCAGGCGGGACATACCGGCAGGGTTACCGAAAACGGTACTTGCATCGTCAGCAGAAGATGAGCGACCTGCGAAGCCGGTCCCCATACCGCTAACGCTTTGTTCGTTGAGGGCGAAGCCGCTTGCGAAAATCTGGCTGGAAGCCAAAGTGACAGCGAGGCTAAGTGTGGTCTTGAGCATTACTTTTTTCATTATTAGAACTCCTTTTGATCACCGGACGAAAGCTACCAACATTTTTGTAAGAGCGCTATAGGCTAAATCGCAGAAGATAACGATGTTTTGTAGGACAATCCGACCGTTTTCCGATCATTTACAGGTTTGCAGAGGGTTGAAAAATCTCAAGCCGGTTGGTTGAGAACGGTCATGCAGTCGCGGCCAACATACTTGAAAGTGTGCAAACGTCCTTTTAGCTCAACTACTTGGCGCTCCTGCAGGTCTTGCGGGTGTGCTGTCGGTGTAAAGGTTGGCTGACTGCAATGCCTGGCAACAAAACATTGGCGTACAAAGTGTATTTTTGTTTGGCCGGGTTAAGTTTGATGCAGTGATGTAAAGCTTCAGCTCACTGGCGTGATCCCTGTGCAGCTTCGACGCCTGAAAATGGCCGGCGGCACCCAGGCGCTTGGCAGCTGTGGGTCGTGAGGGTGCGCCGGAAGCGGTTTTTACCGCTTGAGTTGAAGTGTAGTGTCATATCTCTGCTGTAAAGCTCTGTTTTTAAATCGTTTGTAGCTTCTAGGTGTAAACCATATATCCGCAAGTGCTTAAGCGATGCCGGATATTTCTTAAATGACGCCCAACAAAAAGCCCTGCTGTTCGGGCAGGGCTTGTTGGGTAAGCGCTTGCGGGTCTTAGGCGATAAGTGCCTGACGAGTACGCTCGATCACAGCTTGCAGAGGCTCTGCGCTGGAATATTGATCGGGGTACAGGCGTTCGCTGTGACGGGCGATGCCGTGTTCGTTGACCAGGGTGAAGCTGAAGCAGCCTTTGCGAGCGGCCATAATCAGGCAGTTCATTGGAGCAAAAGCGTTGGTTAGGGTGCGAATGGCATCCTGAGTGTGGATTTGAGTATTCATAGTTATTAGGTGTTCCTACAAAAGACACAGATATGATCCGTGCTGCGTTAAAACGTTCCAGTGACGTCGGGCCATTTTGGCGGGACGAAGAACCTGTCTGGAACAAAGCCGCCAGTTGGAGCGCATTAAGTATGTGGCGCTTGGGCTGGCAGGTAGGTACTTAGGAGGGCAGGCAATCACAACAAGAGCTAAGGTTCCATGCTCTGGGTGAAGATCCTGATCAATTTGCAGGTTGGTTCGGTCAGAGTAAAAAACTTCGCGATACCCTTTGCTTGTTCAAAGGCTGTATCGGCGCAAGGTTTACCTGGAAACCATCTAGGGGGTCGATCCCGTTTAATCAGCGCGGCCATCTATTTGAGAAGCTGCTGAGGGATTTGTTCGGCCCGAATTGACTTTCAGCTTGGTACTAACGCTGCGGATACTATCGGGTTGAAAATTTAAATGCAAGTGTGCTAGCGAAAAAACATCCTGCAACGGTGTTCGGAGCATCACGCATAACAGGCCGTATCGGGGCTGTTATTAGCCTGTTTTAGGCAATATTCCACGTGGGCTTGCCTGGGCAGCGAGCGTCACACGGGTGTTGAATGGGGGTGTTTTCTGCGGGTGAGTCCTACATTTTTTGCCTCTGAATCGCCCTGCGCGCTGCACGGAATGTGATCTTTTGCACATTTGCAACACAACCAACATATTCGTCTGCGAGGTCAAAGCCGGCAGCTGTCTAGCCTGTTCCGCAAATTTAAGTCAATGAAAAACATCGTTTTTTTTAATTGGTGAAAAAATCGACAGTTTGACTCTAGGCCCCGTAGGGTGGGGGTTTGCGGGGGGTAAACGAGGGTTGTCCACTGACTTATCCACAGGATCTGTGGATTGTCACGCGCGCTTGCTCTAGATCGCGGGTATAGACTTTTTTCGGCTTTACCCAAGCGAAAAAAGGAGTAGAGTGGCGCGCCTTCTGTTCTGCCCTACAGTGTTTTATGAAGTTTCGCACAGCTACTTCCTCTGCTACTCGCTCCAGCACATCGCCCGCAGCGCCTAAACGCTTTTCTTTGCGCATTGCGGTCTGGCTGCTGGACAACCCTCACCTGGGCGCTAAATCCAGCGTCAAACACGTTGCCGGCCATTTGCTCAAGCAGCCTGCCCGCCAAGGTGTGGTGCTGGCGCAAAGCCGTTTGGGGCAATTGATGTGCCGTGATTGTGGAAGCTCCCGGGACCAACGCATTGGTCACGAGCTTTTACGTCAGGCCGCCCGCGCCGGTGACCGCGTTGCTCAACAGGAATTGAGCAAGATCGAAGACTGAGCTGTCTTCGTGCCCTGAGCTTGGTTAACCTTGCTTTTTTACCTTGCGCGGAGTGGTTATGGCCCTGGACCTGAGCAGTATTTTGCTGGGCTTGGCGTTGGCAGGCGTGCCGTTGTTGGCGTTCGTTTGGCAATTGCAGCGGCGCGCCAGCGGGCATCAAGCCGAGTTGAACCTGCTCGAAGAGCGCCTGAATATGGCCCAGTTGGCTCAGGACGGTCTGAGCGCACAGCTGGACGCCAGCCGCGATGAAATCAGTGACTTGGGGCAGGCCAACACGGCCAAGCAGGCCGATCTGGCGGCGCTGCGCCGTGAGGTCGAACTGTTGCAGGTAGAGCGCGACAACGCGCATGATGCTGCCCACGCCTGGAACCTGGAACGCGCACAGAAAGAAGCCGAGCTGCGTCACCTTGGCGCTCAGGCTGCTGGTCTGAGTGCCGAACTGCGCGAGCAACAAGAAAGCCATCAACAACGTTTGAGCGATCTGCAAGGGTCACGAGATGAATTGCGCGCGCAGTTCTCGGAGCTGGCCGGCAAGATTTTTGATGAGCGCGAACAACGTTTTGCGCAAACCAGCAATGAGCGTCTGGGCCAATTGCTCGACCCGCTTAAAGAGCGCATTCAGTCTTTCGAAAAGCGCGTTGAAGAAAGTTACCAGCAGGAAGCCCGTGAGCGCTTCTCGCTGGGCAAAGAGCTGGAGCGTCTACAGCAACTTAATCTGCGCTTGAGCGACGAAGCCACCAACCTGACGCGCGCCTTGAAAGGACAAAAGACCCAGGGCAACTGGGGCGAACTGATTCTGGAGCGGGTGCTTGAGCATGCCGGGCTCGAAAAGGGCCGCGAGTATCAAACCCAGGTCAGCCTCAAGGGGCCGGATGGCGAGCGCTTTCAGCCGGACGTGTTGATCCTGTTGCCGGGCGACAAGCAGGTGGTGGTCGACTCCAAAGTCAGCCTGACGGCGTATCAGCAGTTTGTCGGTGCTGATGACGACGTGATCGGCCAGGCGGCGCTTAAACAGCATGTGCTGTCACTGCGTAATCACGTCAAAGGTCTGGCCGGCAAAGACTATAAACGTCTGGAAGGTCTGCACAGCCTGGATTTCGTGTTGTTGTTCGTGCCCATCGAAGCGGCTTTTTCGGCGGCGCTGCAAGCCGAACCCAACCTGTTTCAGGAAGCCTTTGACCGTAACATCGTGATCGTCAGCCCGACCACATTGCTCGCCACCTTGCGGGTGATCGACAGCCTGTGGAAGCAGGAACGCCAGAGCCAGAACGCCCGAGAAATCGCCGAGCGGGCCGGTTGGCTGTACGACAAGTTTGTGCTGTTTATCCAGGACCTGGATGAAGTCGGTAATCGTCTTCAGCAACTGGATAAAGCCTACGCAGCAGCACGCAACAAACTGACCGATGGACGCGGCAACCTTGTCAGCCGCAGTGAGCAGCTCAAATTGCTCGGCGCCCGGGCGAGCAAGAGCTTGCCGCCCGAACTGCTGGAGCGGGCCATGACCGACATCAACGGCGTAGCGCACCCGGCTGAGTAAGTTCTTGTAGGGTCGCTGCGCTACAGGTTCACCGGCTCTTGTAGTCGCTGACGAGGCACGAAGGCTGCGATGCGGGCCCCGGATAGCCGTTTAGGGTCGCTGCGCAACCCATCGCAGCCTCATGCTTGGGCAGCGACTACAGGTTCAGGCAAGGTTCGGATCACAACGGCACATGCCGGCTCAGCAATGCTCTCAACACCGCAGGCTTGACCGGCTTACCCAGATACTCAAGCCCCGCCGCATGCACTTCGGCAATCATTTCCTGGCGTCCGTCGGCGCTGATGACCACGCCCGGCACGGGCTCGCCCAGTTGCGCGCGCAGCCAGCCCATCAGCTCGGTGCCGGTTTCGCCGTTGTCCAGGTGGTAATCGACCAACACCAGTTGCGGGCGCACGCCGTCGTTTAGCAAGGCTGCGCATTCATCGCGGTTTCTGGCGGTCCACACGCGGCAGCCCCAACGCGTCAGCAGGCTCTGCATGCCGATCAAAATGCTGTCTTCGTTGTCGATACACAGCACTTGTGCACCCGTCACCGATTGGCTTTTTGGCTCGCTGGGCACCGCTTGTGGTGCGGCTTGGGCCTGTGCCAGCGGCACGCTGACGCTGAACACGCTGCCTTTGCCCGGCCATGAGCGCACTTGCAGGGTGTGCCCGAGCACTCGGCACAGGCCGTCAGCAATCGCCAAGCCCAACCCCAGGCCTTTTTCGGCGCGGGTCTGGTGGCTGTCCAGGCGTTTAAACTCTTCAAAAATCACTTGCAGCTTGTCTTGCGGGATACCGGGGCCGCGATCCCAGACCTCCAGGCACAAGTGCTGGCCGCGACGCCGCACGCCCAGCAGTATCGGGCCCTTGGCGTAACGGAAGGCGTTGGTCAGGAAGTTTTGCAGGATGCGCCGCAGTAGCTTGATGTCGCTGCTGACCCGCAAGCGGCTGCCACGTACCCGGAACTTGAGGCCTTGCTCTTGTGCCTGGGCGGTAAATTCAGTGCCCAGGGTATTGAACAGATCATTGATTGCAAATGGCTTGATGTCGGGTGTGAATTTGCCGTTTTCCAGCCGAGAAATATCCAGCAAGTCGCTGATCAAGTCCTCGGCTGAACGCAGCGAACTGTCCAGATGTTGCACCAGTTTCTGCGCTTCCGGGCTTAAGTCTTCCTGGTGCGAAAGGGCGGCCGAGAACAGCCGCGCCGCATTCATGGGTTGCATCAGGTCATGGCTGACAGCGGCCAGAAAACGGGTTTTCGATTGGTTGGCGGCCTCGGCAATGCCTTTGGCTTCGGTCAGCGCCTTGTTCAGTTCTGACAGTTCACGGGTTCGCTCGGCGACGCGCTGTTCCAGGCCTTCGTTGGCCTCGGTGAGCGCCTGTTCGGCCTCACGGAACGCGGTAATGTCGGTAAAACTCATGACGAACCCGCCGCCCGGCATGGGGTTGCCGATCAGTTCGATCACCCGACCATTGGGGAACAGGCGTTCAGAGGTGTGCGCCCGACCTTGGCGCATCCAGTGCAGGCGGCGCGCCACGTGCACTTCTGCTTCGCCGGGGCCGCACAGGCCGCGTTCGGCGTTATGGCGAATAATATCGGCAATCGGGCGGCCAACGCTGATCAGCCCCTCCGGATAGTCGAACAGTTCCAGGTAGCGGCGGTTCCAGGCCACGAGCCGCAGGGACTGGTCGACCACGCTGATGCCCTGGGTGATGTTTTCGATTGCGCCCTGGAGCAAGGCACGGTTGAACTGCAACACTTCTGACGCTTCGTCGGCAATGCGTACGACGTCTTCAAGCTGCATTTCCCGGCCTTCAATGGCGGCCTTAACCACCGCGCGGGTTGACGACGCGCCCAGTACACCGGCCAGCAAGCGCTCGGTATGGGCGATCCATTCGCCATCTGCGTTCTGATTGGGGTTGAAGCCTTTGCCCTGGCGGTAGGCGAAGCGGATAAAGCTCTGGCGGGCGCGTTCTTCGCCGACAAAGCGGGCCGCCAGTGTCAGCAGGTCGTTGATTTGCACTGAGAGCATGGAGCGGCCGCTGGGGTGGCTGCTGATTTCCTGGCCGATAAAACGTCCGGCCTGCCAGTGCTCTGACACTCGGGTACGCGACAGTACCGAGACCCAGGCAAACAGGGTGAAGTTACCGGCCAGCGACAGCACCACGCCCTGTGTCAGCGGGGTGATCGGCAGACCCAGCGGGTTGCTGTGCAGCCACGCCAGCCCCGGAAAGTGATTTAGATGCCAGCCCATGCTGTGGGCGATCAGCGGCAGCACCAGGGTGTAAAACCAGATAAACGTACCGGTCGCCAACCCGGCAAAAACACCCCGGCGGTTGGCTTGTTTCCAGTACAGCGCGCCAAGCATTGCGGGCGCCAGTTGAGTGACCGCCGCGAAGGAAATTTGCCCGATGGTGGCCAGGCTGGCCGTGGAACCCAGCAAGCGGTAACTGACATACGCCAGCAGCAGGATGACCACGATCGACACGCGACGCACCGAGAGCATCCAGTAACGGAATACTTCGAACGGGCGCTCAGCGTTTTTGTGGCGCAACAACCACGGCAACAGCATGTCGTTGGACACCATGGTCGACAGCGCCACGCTCGCCACAATTACCATGCCGGTGGCGGCCGAGGCGCCGCCAATAAAGGCCAGCAACGCCAGCGCCGGGTGAGCCTGGGCCAGTGGCAGGCTGATCACGAACGAGTCCGGCAGCACCGAGCTAGGCAGCATCATTTGCCCGGCCAGGGCAATCGGCACCACAAACAGCGCCGCTAATATCAGGTAGGCCGGGAACACCCATTTGGCCAGGCGCAGGTCTTGCGGCTCGATGTTCTCAACCACGGTGACGTGGAACTGCCGGGGCAGGCAGATGATCGCCATCATGGCGACGCCGGTTTGCACCACCATCGATGGCCAGTTGATGGTTTCTTTCCAGTACTCTTCAAGACGCGGCGCCAGCATGGCCTGGCTGAACAGGTCATCAAAGCCGTCATACAGGCCGAAGGTGACAAAGGCACCGACCGCTAAAAAGGCGAAGAGCTTGACCAGCGATTCGAAGGCAATGGCCAGCACCATGCCCCGGTGGTGTTCAGTTGAGTCGAGGTTGCGGGTACCAAACACGATGGTGAACAGGGCCAGTACCAGCGATACCAGCAAGGCCGTGTCCTGGGCGCGGGTGCCAGTGGCGTCGGCGCCGGCACCGATCAGCAGGTTAACACCGAGCACGATGCCTTTAAGTTGCAGGGCAATGTAAGGCAGCACGCCGACCAGGCAGATCAAGGCCACGACAATCGCCAGTGACTGGGATTTGCCATAGCGTGCAGCAATAAAGTCGGCAATCGAGGTGATGTTCTCTTGCTTGCTGATCATCACCATTTTTTGCAGGACCCAGGGTGCGCAGACCAACAGCAGCACCGGCCCCAGGTAAATCGGCAAGAACGCCCAGAGTTGTTCGGCGGCCTGGCCCACGGCGCCAAAGAAGGTCCAACTGGTGCAGTACACTGCCAGCGACAAACTGTAGACCCACGCGCGTACCCGCGGCGGTAACGGTTTGCTGCGCCGGTCACCATAAAAGGCAATGGCGAACATGATGGCCATATAAGCCAGGGCGACGGCGGCAATCAGCCCGCTGGACAACGACATGGAGACTCCTGAAGGTAAATAGACCCGGGCGATCCGGCCCGCAAGTCTAGTCTCGCACGATGTTTAAATCGCGTCAGGCTCGACCATGGTCTGAGCGCGGCCTGGTGTCGCAGGGCGGCTCATTGGCCCAGTGCCAGGTCGATCTGTTCATTCAGTTGTTCAAGCGTTAATGGCGCTTCGGCAAACAAGATGCGAAACACCACCGGGGCGACGATCACGTTCAACAGGCGGTCAATGTCCGGCAGTTGGTCGACGTGCCCACGGTGACGTTCGAGGATGATCCGCAACTGAGCGCCGAGGATCTGCACGCAGGTCCCTTTGGTCGGGCTGCATTGCACGTCACGCATCATGTTGCGCCCGGGCTCGGAGTTCATTTCATCCAGATACTGCTCGGCCCATGCCTGGATGTCTCCGCGCAAACTGCCCGTGGCTAGCGGCTCGGTGTCGGGTCGCATGCGCTCCAGAGCAACGTCGGCGAGTAACACGTTCAAGTCGCCCCAGCGCCGATAAATGGTCGACGGGGTGACCCCGGCGAGGGTGGCCACCATGGGCACGGTGACGTTGGCGCGCTCGTGCTCCTTGAGCAATTGGCGCACCGCCGAATGGATTGATTCCTGCACGCGGGCACTTCGCCCGCCCGTGCGTACTTCCTTAGGTTGGTTCATGCGTAAAACCTTAACACAAAGAATTTGCTTTAAGCCGCAGGCCGTCGCACACTCCGCAAAAGCAAATTATTAGCTTTAGCGAGGATGGTATGTCCAACAGCACTGATACCCCGGCTCCAAACCGTTCCAGCATGGTGTTTCTCGGGCTTACCGTCCTGACCTTTCTGGCGGCTTCGGCGGCGCCCACGCCGCTGTACCGTATCTACCAGGAAAACATGCACTTTTCGGCCGCCACCTTGACCCTGATTTTCGGCGTTTATGCCTTGAGCTTGCTGACGGCGCTGCTGACAGTGGGCTCATTGTCGGATTATTTGGGGCGTAAACCAGTCATTTTTTGCGCGTTGATCCTCGACATGCTGGCGATGGGCTTGTTCCTCAGCGCGGACAGTGTGGCCTGGCTGATTGCCGCGCGCTTGTTGCAAGGCTTTGCCACGGGCATGGCAACCAGTGCGCTGGGCGCTGCAATGCTGGACAACGACCGCCAGCAAGGGCCACTGATCAATAGCATTTCACCCTTGGTGGGCATGGCCTGCGGGGCATTTGGCACCAGCGTGCTGGTGGAGTTTGCGCCGCAACCGTTGCACCTCGCGTACTGGGTATTGCTTGGTTTGCTGGCCGCCCAGGCCGTGTATGTCTGGCGATTGCCCGAGAGCGTGAGCCCGCAACCCGGCGTACTGGGTTCGTTGCGGCCCAGCTTGCATATCCCGCCGCAAGCACGTGCTGCGATGTGGCAGGTGTTGCCGGTCAACGTTGCGGTGTGGGCGATGGGGGGTTTTTACCTGGCGCTGGTGCCGTCACTGATCCGTGCCGCTACGGGCTCAACCTCTTTTCTGGTGGGCGGGGCGATGGTGGCCGTGCTGACCTTGAGTGGCGCCCTGGCTATTTTCAGCATGCGCAATCAATCTGCCACGCGGGTGCTGACGCTGGGCTCCAGTCTGCTGGTGGTGGGCGTCAGCACAATCATGCTGGCCGTTCACAGTGGCAACCTCGGGCTGTTTTTCTTTGGCTCGTTAGTGGCTGGCAGCGGCTTTGGCACCGGCTTTTTAGGCAGCATCCGCAGTGTCGTGCCGTTGGCGCTGCCCCATGAGCGGGCGGGCTTGATGTCGGCTTTTTACATCCTCAGTTATCTGGCGTTCTGCCTGCCGGTATTGCTGGTGGGGAGCCTGACGCGCATTTTTGGTCTGGTCAGAACCGCCGACGGCTTCAGTGTGGTGTTGATTGTGCTGGCACTGGGGGCACTGTTAAGTGTGTTTTTAAGACGAGCTGCCAGCCCGTGCAAGGCTTGAGTCCGCGCCTTTCGTGCCTATATAGGTAAAACAGATAACAGTTAGAGAAATTACCCGTTATATAGATATTCGATTCAGTTCTACTCTTGAATCACCTCACAAGAGGAACAGGAGGAGCCCATGAATTGCACCACAACTGCCAAAGCTGACTTTCGGCCACTGAGCCAATTGCAGCACCCACGTGAAATGATTCGCCAGTTCACCCCGAACTGGTTTGCCGCCACCATGGGCACAGGCGTCCTGGCCCTGGCGCTGGCGCAATTGCCGGTGCAGATCCCGGGGCTGCATGCCGTTGCCGAAGGCCTCTGGCTGTTCAACATCGGTTTGTTCATTCTGTTCAGCCTGCTCTACGGTGCGCGCTGGGTGCTGTATTTCGATGAAGCGCGGAGGATCTTCGGTCACTCCACCGTGTCGATGTTTTTCGGCACCATCCCTATGGGCCTGGCGACCATCATCAACGGTTTTCTGTTGTTTGGCGTCGCCCGCTGGGGCAGCGATATGGTCCAGGTGGCGCATGTGCTGTGGTGGCTGGATGTGGCCATGTCGCTGGCGTTCGGGGTGATGATCCCTTACATGATGTTCACCCGTCAGGATCACAGCATCGACCAGATGACCGCGGTCTGGCTGTTGCCGGTGGTGGCGGCTGAAGTGGCGGCGGCCAGTGGTGGCTTGCTCGCCCCGCATCTGGCTGACCCGGTGATGCAGTTCCATGTGCTGATCACCAGCTACGTGCTGTGGGCGTTTTCGGTGCCGGTCGCTTTCAGCATTTTGACCATCCTGATGTTGCGCATGGCGCTGCACAAGTTGCCGCACGAAAACATGGCTGCGTCGAGCTGGCTGGCGTTGGGGCCGATTGGTACCGGTGCACTGGGCATGTTGCTGTTGGGGGCTGATTCGCCCGCGATTTTTGCCGCCAATGGTTTTGCCCGCATTGGTGAAATCGCCGAAGGCTTGGGTTTGATCTCGGGTATCGCGCTGTGGGGCTTCGGGCTGTGGTGGATTCTAATGGCGCTGCTGATCACCATCCGCTACTTCCGTGCCGGTATTCCGTTCAACCTGGGCTGGTGGGGCTTTACCTTCCCGCTGGGCGTTTACTCGCTGGCCACCTTGCGTCTGGGCCATGTGTTGCAGCTGAGCTTTTTCGATGGGGTGGGCTGCGTGCTGGTCGCGATGCTGGTGATGATGTGGTTCATTGTCGGTTCGCGCACCCTTAAAGGTGCCTGGCGCGGCGAGTTGTTTGTGTCGCCGTGCATCGCCGGACTTAAGAAGTAATCCATGTGCCCAGGCTCTGTGCGAAAACGCCGAAATTGACGTTTTTCGTTACAGAACCTGGGTAAGGTTGTGTCTTGAGTGTTAAAACCACACTCCAATGAGAAAGCCTCCGGCGCAACTTGAGTACATGGATGATGAGTCACCCTTCGCAGTTCAGTTTGCTCGGGAAGCGTCGCTTCCTGCCGTTCTTTGTCACCCAGTCCCTGGGTGCGCTCAATGACAACCTGTTCAAGCAGTCGCTGATTCTCGCCATCCTTTATAAGCTGAGCATCGACGGGGATCGCGGCATCTGGGTCAACCTGTGTGCGCTGCTCTTCATCATTCCGTTCTTTTTGTTCTCGGCCTTGGCCGGGCAATTTGGCGAAAAATACCCCAAAGACCAACTGATTCGTCTGATCAAACTGGGCGAAATCGCCATCATGGTTGTCGGCGCCATCGGTTTTGCGTTCGATCATTTGACCTTGATGCTGGTCGCGCTGTTTGCTATGGGCACCCACTCGGCTCTGTTCGGTCCGGTGAAGTACTCGATCTTGCCGCAGACCCTGCACGACGATGAACTGGTAGGCGGTAACGGCCTGGTTGAAATGGGCACCTTTTTATCGATTCTGGCGGGCACCATCGGCGCCGGGATCATGCTCTCGTCGCAGCACTACACGGTGATTGTGTCGGGGGTGATTATTTCGGTGGCCGTGCTCGGGTATCTGGCCAGTCGCGCCATACCGCGGGTTGCTGCCGACACTCCAGAACTGCGCCTTAACTGGAACATCTTCAGTGAGACCTGGGCCACGCTGCGCCTGGGTTTGAATCAGACGCCTGCCGTGTCGCGGTCAGTGGTCGGCAACTCGTGGTTCTGGTTTGTCGGGGCGATTTATCTCACGCAAATCCCGGCCTACGCCAAAGAATGGTTGTACGGCGATGAAACCGTGGTGACGCTGATTCTCACCGTGTTTTCGGTGGGCATTGCCGTGGGCTCGATGCTCTGCGAAAAGCTCTCGGGGCGTAAGGTCGAAATCGGCCTGGTACCGTTTGGCTCGTTTGGTCTGACTGTGTTTGGCCTGTTGCTGTGGTGGCATTCGGGGCACATGCCGCAAAACATCCAGGCCAACGACTGGCTCGGCGTGCTGGGCTTTAGCCAGGCCTGGTGGGTGTTGCTGGATATTTTGGGGCTGGGCGTGTTTGGCGGCTTCTATATAGTGCCGCTATATGCGCTGATCCAGTCGCGCACCGCCGAAAACGAACGCGCCCGGGTCATCGCCGCCAACAACATTCTCAATGCGCTGTTTATGGTGGTGTCGGCCGTCGTCACCATCCTGCTGCTGAGTGTGGCCAAGCTGACGATTCCAGAGCTGTTTCTGGTGGTGTCGTTGCTGAACATCGCGGTCAACACCTACATCTTCAAAATCGTCCCTGAATTCACCATGCGCTTCATGATCTGGCTGCTCAGCCATTCCATGTACCGCGTCAAACACAAAAACCTGGAAGCCATCCCGGATGAAGGGGCGGCCTTGTTGGTGTGCAACCACGTGTCGTTCGTGGATGCGTTGTTGATCGGCGGCGCAGTGCGTCGTCCGATTCGCTTTGTGATGTATTACAAAATCTACAACTTGCCGGTGCTCAACTTTATCTTCCGGACTGCGGGCGCAATTCCGATTGCCGGGCGTTCAGAAGACGAGGCGACCTATGAGCGTGCATTCAGAAAGATTGCCCAGTATTTGAATGACGGAGAGCTGGTGTGCATCTTCCCGGAAGGCAAGTTGACCAGTGATGGCCAGATCAGCGAGTTCAAGGCGGGTGTTCGGGTGATTTTGGAGCAGACGCCGGTGCCGGTCATTCCAATGGCGTTGCAAGGCCTGTGGGGCAGCTTTTTCAGCCGTGACCCGAACAAGGGCTTTTTCCGCCGCTTGTGGTCGCGGGTCACCCTGGTGGCGGGCGCGCCGATACCGGCCAGCGAAGCCACACAAAAGCTGTTGCGTGAGCGGGTCGGTGAATTGCGCGGTGATGTCGCGTGAGGTGAAGGCTGGGTAGGGCGAGCCAGTCTCGCGATCTTTTGAGGGTTAGAAGATCGCGAGACACGCTCTAGCGTTTAGCTGCTGAGTTTAAGCCCGGCCAGACCGGCAATGATCAGCGCAACGCTGGCCAGTCGGAACAGCGCCATGGATTCACCAAACAAGATGATCCCGGCGATGACCGTGCCGACCGCGCCGACGCCGGTCCAGATGGCATAAGCGGTGCCCAGTGGCAGTTCTTTCATGGCCAGGCCGAGCAGGCCAAGGCTGACCAGCATGGCTGCAACGGTCAGGGCGGTGGGGATTGGCCGAGTGAAGCCTTCGGTGTATTTGAGGCCGACGGCCCAGCCCACTTCAAACAGACCGGCAAAAAACAGAATAATCCAGGACATGGTTATCTCCATCAATTGATGGGGTCGTCCCCAGATTAATCACTCGATGAGTCGCAGGGTCGTCCCCGCAGTGCGCACTATATTGCACACGATTTTTCTGACGATCAACCCCGAGTTTTCAGTCAGTGGATGGCTGGTTGGCCTTCAAGCGATCGTCTTTTTCACTCATCCGGCGGAAATACGTCGACAGCAACGCCCCCGAAATGTTGTGCCACACACTGAACAGCGCACTGGGCACGGCTGCCAGCGGCGAAAAGTGCGCGCTGGCCAATGCCGCGCCCAGGCCGGAGTTCTGCATGCCGACTTCCAGGGCCAGGGATTTGCGCTGGGCCAACGGCAGCTTGAACAGGCGGCCGGTAAAGTAGCCGAGCAAATAGCCAAAGCTGTTGTGCAGCATGACCACGGCCATGATCAACAGGCCCGACTCGGCGATTTTTGCCTGACTGGCGGCCACCACAGCGGCCACGATAATCACAATGCTGACCACCGACACCAGCGGCAGCACGTCGACTGCGAAGTGCACGCGCGCGCCGAGCAAGCGTTGCACCAGCACGCCCAGCACAATCGGTAGCAGCACCACTTGCAGGATTGACCAGAACAGCTCCATAAATGACACCGGCAACCAGGCCGATGCCAGCAGCCAGATCAGCGCCGGGGTCAGCAGTGGGGCGAGGAGGGTGGTCACGGCGGCAATCGCCACGGACAGGGCCAGGTCGCCCCGCGCCAGCCAGGTCATGACATTGGAAGACGTGCCGCTTGGGCAGCAGCCCACCAGAATCACCCCGACGGCGATCTCGGGCGGCAAGTGGAAAATCTGGCAGAGCAACCACGCCACGCCGGGCATGATCACGAAATGAGCAACCACGCCCAGCGCAACGCGCCACGGGTGGCGGGCGACTTCAGCGAAGTCATCGAGTTTGAGGGTCAGGCCCATGCCGAACATCACCACACCCAGAAGCGGCACGATGGCGCCTTTGAGGCCGATAAACCAACCGGGCTGCAGAAACGCCAGCACGGCAAAAATTAGCACCCAGTAAGCAAAGGTATTACCGACAAAGCGGCTTAAAGCAGCAAGTGCACGCATGGTGTTCCTTATTATGGTCAGGCTTTTGTGGGAGCGGGCTTGCTCGCGATGCAAGCCACTCGGTCATTTTGATGTACGAGTCGATCCAATCGCGAGCAAGCCCGCTCCCACGGGCGTCAGGGTTAAATCCCTTGTGGAATTTCTTCACCGCCCAGCGCTTCAAACAACTGCGGCAAGAACTCACCGAAGGTCAGCATCATCAAGGTGAAGCTGGCGTCTTGTTGGCCGAGGTCATCGTCACCGCCGTTTTGTTCGGCTTCGTCTTGCAGCAGGTCTTCAAACTTCAGGCGTTTGACCACCAGTTTGTCGTCCAGCACAAACGACAGCTTGTCTTGCCAGGCCAGCGACAGTTGGGTCACGATTTTGCCAGTGCTCAGGTGCAACTGGATTTCATCGCTGGTCAGGTCCTGACGCTTGCAACGGATAATCCCGCCGTCTTCGTGGGTGTCGCGCAGTTCGCACTCGTCCAGCACAAAGAAGTTGTCGGCCGCTTTTTGGGTTTTGACCCATTCGGTCATGGTGGCGCTTGGCGCGACTTTTACGCCCAGCGGGCGAACCGGCAGCGAGCCGATCACTTCACGCAGGGTGGACAGCAAGTCTTCGGCGCGTTTAGGGCTGGAGGCGTTGACCAGGATCAGGCCCTGTTTTGGCGCGATGGCGGCATAGGTGGCCGAACGGCGAATAAAGGCACGCGGCAGGAAGGCCTGGATGATTTCATCCTTGAGTTGGTCACGCTCCTTCTTATAGACCTTGCGCATTTGTTCGGCTTCGATCTCTTCGACCTTCTCCTTCAATGCATCACGCACAACGCTGCCTGGCAGGATGCGTTCTTCTTTACGGGCGGCAATCAGCAGGAAGTCTTGGCTGGCGTGAACCAGCGGTGCGTCTTCGCCTTTGCCGAAAGGGGCGACGAAACCGTAGGTGGCTAATTCCTGGCTTGCACACGGGCGGGCCGGTTTGGTGGCCAGTGCCGTTTCCAGCACCTGCGCATCAAAAGGCAGATCTTGGGTCAGGCGATAGATAAGCAGGTTTTTGAACCACATGGGGTGAATCACTCCTTTATACAAAGAGGGCATTATTCGCTTGATAGCCTTAATAGGCCAACCCTGCGCTAAGCCTTTGTCGTGCATAAGAAAATTATTTTAAAAAGTGCTTGCCAGACTATAGGTCGCTCCGTAGAATGCGCGCCACACCGAGAGTGAAAGGGTGATTAGCTCAGCTGGGAGAGCATCTGCCTTACAAGCAGAGGGTCGGCGGTTCGATCCCGTCATCACCCACCACTCGCTCACAGTGTTACGCGCAGCGGTAGTTCAGTCGGTTAGAATACCGGCCTGTCACGCCGGGGGTCGCGGGTTCGAGTCCCGTCCGCTGCGCCATTTTTTGTACCACAAGCCCCTTGAACGCTTGTGGTTGGGAAGGTCCGCTGAATGCAGGCTTTTCCTGAAAGGCTTCGGTTCAGCAGCTCGCTGTTGAATCAAAGATGCAGGGCGTTGGAAACGGTAGTTTTTAAACGGGTTTGAAAAAAACTTGAATAAAAACAACCACTTACACAAAAAGTGTGAGAGAATGCGCCCCGCAACGAGAGTGAAGTGAAAGGGTGATTAGCTCAGCTGGGAGAGCATCTGCCTTACAAGCAGAGGGTCGGCGGTTCGATCCCGTCATCACCCACCATTCGCTTTCAGTGTTACGCGCAGCGGTAGTTCAGTCGGTTAGAATACCGGCCTGTCACGCCGGGGGTCGCGGGTTCGAGTCCCGTCCGCTGCGCCATATTCGGAACACAAGCCCCTTGAACGCTTGTGATCCACAGAAAGCCCGCCTAGTGCGGGCTTTTTTGTGCGCGTGTGTTTTGTATGTAGCTGTAGGAGCGAGCTTGTCTCGCGATCTTTTAAAACTCAAAAGATCGCGAGACAAGCTCGCTCCTGCAGGTTTACTGCACGGGCGCTTTAGAAATCCCAGCGCGTGCTCACCATCACGTTGCGCGGATCACCGTAATACGACGAGTTGTAGAAGCCGATGTTGGTGTAATACGACTTGTCGAACACGTTGTTCAGGTTGACCGTGGCCGAGAGGTTTTTGCTGATCTGGTAGCGCGCCATCAGGTCCACCAGCCAGTACGGGTCTTGGGAAAACTTCTCTACGGTGCCGCCCTTGTTCCAGTTGGTCAGCATTTGCCAGCCCGTGCCTTGCCAGCGTACGCCACCGCCCAGGGTGAGTTTGTCCCAGTCGCCGGTCAGCTTGTAGCTGGTGTACAGGTTGATCTGGTCTTCGGGCTCCCAGGTAGACACCTTCTTGCCGCCTTTTTCGCGGCTGACCTTGTGCGTGTAGCCCGCTTGCAGTTGCCAGCCGGGCAGCAGTTCGCCCGAGATTTCTGCTTCGTAACCTTTGGTCGTGGCCTTGATGCCCTTGTAGGCGTACTCGATGTCCGGGTTGGTCGGGTTCGCGTTGTAGGCGGTGTCGTCTTCCGGGCGGTTGTCCTGGTGCACTTCGAAGTAGGCCAGGCTTGAATTCAGTCGCCCGTCGAAGAACTCGCCCTTCAAGCCGATCTCGTAGTTGGTGCCTTCATCGGGCTCAAGCATTTTGTTGTCGCGGTTGCGGTAATACGACTGCGGCAAGAAGATTTCGGTGTAGCTGGCGTAGGCCGAGATGTTTTGATTGATGTCATAAATCAACCCCGCATACGGCAACACCTTGCCCGTGTCCTTGGCCTGGCTGGTGCCGGTGAGGGTGTAGTCGGCCACGCGGGTACCGAGCATCAGGGTCAGGTCATCGGTAAGGCTGAAGCGGCCGGTGATGTAGGTGCCGGTCTGACGGGTAGTTTCGTCGTTTCGCGAGGTCACGTTGCCCCAGTCCGGCTCATACGCATCGCCTTTCCAGTTGTAGTAGTCGTACATGCTTTTAAACTGGATGGCGCTGGTGTAGTCGTTGCCGGTCCAGTGCGAGCGCGATACCGAACCGCCAACCACCAGTTCATGCTCGCGGCCCAGGAACTCGAACGGGCCGGTGGCGTAGATGTCGCCGCTGTCGCTGACGTATTCGCCGGTATATTTGCGCGCCAGCAGTCGTGCTTCGCCGGTTTCTAAGTTGGGGAACAGCAAAGCGCCCAGCGGGGCGTTATAGCCGTTGATCTGGTGGTTGTACTGGGCTTTGGCGACCCAGCCGTTGTCAAAACTGTGTTCGAGGGTGGCGAAAGCGGTGCGCGTGTATTGCTTCCAGCTGCTCCACTTGGCGCCGTTGTTGAACGAGCGCGGGGTGCTGATGCGTTCACCGGCGGAGTTGAACAATGAGGCGCTGCCTGACCAACTGGAGCCTTTGGGGTTGTTGTCCTGATAATCGGCGCCGAGGGTGAGCAGGGTGTCTGGGTCCAGATCAATCTCAAGAATCCCGTAATAGACCTCACTGTCGCGTTTGTAGTGGTCCATGAACGAGTGTTTGTCCTGGTAGGCCGCCACGGCCCGGCCCCGCACATTGCCGCTTTCGGTCAGTGGCCCGCTGACGTCGATTTCCGAGCGGTAGTTGTCCCACGAGCCGGCGCCGACATCGATGTGGGCCTTGAACTCGCGGGTGGGTTTTTTACGCACCATGTTGATGGTGCCGCCGGGGCCGCCAGCGCCAGTGAGCAAGCCCGTTGCGCCCTTGAGGATCTCTACCCGGTCGTAAATCGCGGTGTCGGTGAGGGTGTGCCCGGCGGAGTATTGCGGGTCTTGCAGGATCGGGATGCCGTCGTATTGGAAGTTCTTGATCGCAAAGCCGCGCGAGTAATAGCTGGTGCGGTCGCTGTCATAGGTGGCCACGGTGATGCCGGGGGTATGGCGCATCACGTCATCAATCGAGGTGAGGCCAAAATCGTCCATCGCCTGGCGTGTGACTACCGAAATCGACTGCGGGGTTTCGCGGGGCGTCAGCACCATGCGCGTGGCGGTAGCGATGCTGCCGGGGGTGTAGGAGCCCGAGCCTTCAGTGATGGTGCCCAACTGGTTGGCGCTGACCTGGGTTGCGCCCAATTCAAGCGCGCTACCCGCCGCAGGCAAGGCGTCAAGCATGTAACCGTTAGTGCTTTTGACCACGGTGTAGCCGCTGCCGTGCAGCAGTGTTTCAAAGCCGCTTTGCTCGTTGTAGACCCCATGCAGACCGGGTGTGGTCAGCCCTTCAAGGTTGTGCGATTGAAAAATGATCGCCACGCCCGCCTGTTGCGCGAAGCGATTCAAGGCGCTGCTCAGCGGTCCGGCAGGAATATCGTAAGTCTGCACGGCCGTTTGCGCCTGGGCGATCGAGGTGCTCAACACGCCGGCCGCCGACGCCACAATCAAATGAATGGCCAGTGTCAGCGGCTTGCAGGCCTGAGGGCGAAAACGCCCGCGATGAAGGGAGGAGGTCAGCATGGAGAACGCAATCCTTTATGGGTCTGTATACCTTCCTTGACGGCTGACGCTGAAAAAGCGGAACGAATGCGAATTATTATTTTTTAGGCTGCGGCAATTGGCTGATCACAATCAGCCACGGGGTATAGGTTTTGATGCTCAACGGCAGGGTCTCGGCGATCAATTGCAGCGCCCGGTCGGTGTCATCCAGCGGCAGCACGGCCGTCACGCGCAAGTCGGCCAAGGCGTTGCGATCAAACTGCAGATGGCCGCGGCGATGGCGCGCTATCTCATCCAGCACCTGATCCAGCGGCTGGTTTTCGACCACCAACTGATGGCGGCGCCAGGCTTCATTGATGCTGGCGGGGTCTACGGTGCCAGACAGTTTTACCGCGTCGCGGCTGATCAACGCCTTTGAGCCGGCGCCCACTTCCAGGGTTTGTTGCTCGTTGGCACTTTGCGCCGCCACCCGCGACTGCAGCATGCTCAGCACGGTGGTGTCTGCCAGATGATTGACCACAAAACGGGTGCCCAGGGCGCGCATGGTGCCCTGCGCGGTCTGCACGATAAAGGGTCGTGAACGGTCATGCGCCACCTCGACCAGAATTTCGCCCTGGAGCAATTCGATCCGTCGCTCCGTGCTGTTGAAGTGCACGTTGACGGCACTGGCACCGCTGAGGGTGAGGGTGGAGTCGTCCGCCAGGTGCAGGGTCTTCCAGTCGTTGGGCCCGGTGCTGATATCGGCCAGCCAGCGTTCGGGGTACTGGCTTTTTAGCGTCAGAGTCACGGGCAAGGCCAGGCATGCAGCAATCAGCACAACACGCAGTATGTGCTTGCGCGGGGCCGTGGGTTTACGCCCGGTAAAGGCGGCATTCAACGCGGCCTTTGCTGGGGCCGACTGTTCGCGCAGCGATTGCAGGCGGCTGATGGCATCTTGCATGCGCTGGGCGGCGGCTGCATGTTGCGGGCTCTGCTGCTTCCAGCACTCGAACTCAAGACGCGCCGCGTCGCTGAAGCCTTCTTCGTGCAGGCGCAGCATCCACTCGGCCGCTTGCTCATCAATGATCTGGCGGGGCGCTGGCATCAGGTGTCCAGGCTATGGCTGCAATGCAGCAAGGCTTGAATCAGGTATTTGCGCACAGTGCGGTCGGACAACCCCAGTTGGCGGGCGATCTCGCTTTGGGTCAGGCCGTCGAGGTAATACAAGACAAACGCCTGGCGGACGTTGTCGTGCAGACCTTCGAGCATAAAGGCGATGTGTTCAAGGGCTTCGAGGGTGCTGAGGATGTGTTCGGGGGACTGATAGCCTTCCAGTGCCTCGGCGGTCAGGGCCAGCTCTTGCAGGTAAGCGTTTTCGATGTGTTTGCGGCGCACTTGATCGATGATCAGCCGACGGGCGGTGGTGCTCAAAAACGCTCGCGGCTCGCGCAGGGAGGCCACCGACTCACGGGCATTGAGAATTCGGGCGAAGGTGTCCTGAGCCAGATCGGCAGCATTGTGCGCACAGCCGAGTTTTCGGCGCAGCCAGCCAAACAGCCAGCCGTGATGTTCGCAGTACAGGTCTGAAATCGCGGCCTGGAACGGAGGTTCACCCGAAGACATAGAATATTACTCAAACGTTATTGAGAATTATTGCTAATTCTGAACGTAAGTTCGGGGTAAACGCAAGCGGGCGAAACAACTGTACGAGCGAGCTTGTCTCGCGATCTTTTGATCTTTAAAAGATCGCGAGACAAGCTCGCTCCTACAGGGTGGGGGGGTTAGTGCTTGGCGATCAGGTTGCCGGCGTGCAGGCCGCATTCCTTTTGCGTCGCTTCTTCCCACCACCAGCGGCCTTCGCGTTCGTGCTGGTTTGGCAGGACCGGGCGGGTGCAAGGCTCACAGCCAATGCTGATGTAACCGCGCTCATGCAGGCTGTTGTACGGCAGCTCGAGCATGCGGATGTAGCCCCAGACTTCCTCGCTGGTCATTTGCGCCAGCGGGTTGAATTTGTACAGCGGGCGCTCCGGCGTCGAGAACGCACCGTCGATTTCCAGTGCCGCGACCTGGCTGCGGGTGCCAGGGCTTTGGTCACGGCGCTGGCCGGTCGCCCAGGCTTTAACAGTCGACAGTTTGCGACGCAGGGGTTCGATCTTGCGCACGCCGCAGCACTCGCCGTGGCCGTCTTTGTAAAAGCTGAACAAGCCTTTTTCTTTGACGAACGGTTCCAGTTTGGTCTGGTCCGGCGAGATCAGCTCGATCTGGATCTTGTAGTGGTCGCGCACCTGTTCAATAAAGCGATAGGTCTCAGGGTGCAGGCGCCCGGTGTCGAGGCTGAACACTTTGACGTTCTTGTTGAGCTTCCAGGCCATGTCCACCAGCACCACGTCTTCGGCGCCGCTGAACGAGATCCAGAGTTCGTCGCCAAAATGTTCAAAGGCGAGTTTGAGAATGTCCTGCGGGGACTTGCTGGCGTATGTCGCGGCTGTTTGCGCAACGTCGAACGGATGGCTCATCAGGCGGTTTCCTACGGTGAATGGCGCTGGGCGCTCTCTAGTGGGGCGGATGGTAGCAAAAACCGCGCGCTACAGGGTTTGCAGCGTGTCGAGCAGCACCTTCACTTTGGTGATCGATTCTTGATATTCATCGTGCCAGTCAGAGTCGGCAACGATCCCGCCGCCGCCCCAGCAATTGACCCGGCCGTCTTTGACCAGCAGGCTGCGAATGGCGATTGAGCTGTCCATTTCCCCGCGCACATCCAGGTACAGCAGCGAGCCGCAGTAAATGCTACGCCGGGTGGGTTCCAGCTCATCAATGATCTGCATGGCGCGAATTTTCGGCGCGCCGGTAATCGAGCCGCCGGGGAAGCTGTCACCGATCAGGTCCAGCGCGTCTTTGCCCGGCGCCAGTTCACCGACAACGCTGCTCACCAAGTGGTGAACGTTGGGGTAGCTTTCGAGGGCGATCAATTGCGGCACGCTCACCGAGCCGGTGCGGCAGGTGCGGCCCAGGTCATTGCGTAACAAGTCGACGATCATCAGGTTTTCCGCACGGTCCTTGGTGCTGGCCAGCAGCTCGGCGGCGTTGGCGGCATCTTCTGCCGGATTTTGACCCCGTGGGCGCGTGCCTTTGATCGGTCGGGTTTCGACCTGATTCTGGCTGACATGCACAAAGCGCTCGGGCGACAGGCTGAGGATGGCAGTGTCTTCGGGCAGGCTGACAAAGCCTGAAAACGGCGTCGGGCACGCGTCGCGCAAGGCGCAATAGGCGGCCCACGGGTCGCCCTCGCAGGGGGCGCTGAAACGCTGGGTGTAATTGACCTGGTAGCAGTCGCCCGCCTGAATGTAGTGCTGGATTTTTTGCAGGGCGTGTTGGTAAAACTCAGCGCTGATGTCGGGCTGCATGGGGTGTTTGAGCGAGAACGTGCCAGGCTCGCTCTGCGCGGGCTGAGCGAACAGCTCAATCAGGCGCTCGCGTTCGGCCACGGCCAGGCTGGGGTGAAACACCAGTTGGCTGGTCGCCGCCTGGTGGTCGCTGACCAGCGCCCAGGCATACAGCCCAAGCCGTGCATCGGGTAAATGCAGGTCGTTGAGCGACTGGGCGGGCAGGTGTTCAAGCTGGCGGCCGAAGTCATAGCTCAGGTAGCCGATGAGCCCGCCGACAAAAGGCAGCTCATAGGGCGCTGGCAGTTCAGCGTCGCCCAGTTGTTTTAGCGCATCACGCAGACGTTGCAGAAACCCGCGCCCTGATTCATCCGCACGCACGCTCAACTCTTCGACTGGCCAGGCGCTCAGCAGGTCATAGCGCCCGCGCTCTGCGACGGGGCGGCCGCTGTCCAGCAACACGGCGCCAGGGGCATGGCGAATCGCCGCAAAATAAACGGCAGGGTTGGGGTGGTAGGGCAGGGGGTGTACAGAGCAGGTCAACATGCGACGCCAATCAGCCAACGGAGCGGGGTGCTGATTGTAGTCTCGTGCAGGACGTCAAGGCTATGTCGGAACCGTGGGAGCGGGCTTGCTCGCGATGGAATCACCGCAGTGACTCAGACAAACCGGGTTGTCTGAATCGCGAGCAAGCCCGCTCCCACAACATTGTTGCGATCGGATCATTCTTTATTGCTGGTGAATATGCCCGAACAGCTCTTGGGTAAAGCGCACGCGCTCTTCGGGGGTCTCTTGAATGCCTTTTTCTGCCAGTTCGGCGAGGTGGGCTTCCACGGCGTGGGTGCGCAGGGTCAGGCCGCAGTTGTTGGCGATCTGGATGTTCAGCCCCGGTCGGGCATTGAGTTCCAGAATCAACGGGCCTTTGTCCTGGTCGAGCACCATGTCGACGCCGATATAGCCCAGGCCGCATAGCTCATAGCAACCGGCGGCCAGCTTCATGAAGCCGTCCCAGTTGGGCAGTTGCACGCCGTCCACCGCATTGGTGGTGTCCGGGTGTTTGCTGATGATGCTGTTCAGCCACGTGCCGCGCAGGGTCAGGCCGGTTGCCAGGTCGACACCCACACCGATGGCGCCCTGGTGCAGGTTGGCCTTGCCGCCCGATTGGCGGGTCGGCAAGCGCAGCATGGCCATTACCGGGTAGCCCATCAGCACAATAATGCGAATGTCCGGTACGCCTTCATAGCTGATGCTTTTGAAGATCTGGTCAGGCGTGACGCGGTACTCGATCAGTGCCCGGTCACGGTGCCCGCCCAGGGAATACAGGCCGGTGAGGATGCTGGAAATCTGATGTTCGATTTCTTCGTGGCTGATGATCTTGCCCGACACGGTGCGAAAGCGGTCCTCGAACCGGTCAGCGATCACCAAAATGCCATCGCCGCCCGCGCCTTGTGCGGGCTTGATCACGAAGTCCGAGCGGCCACCGATGATGTCATCGAGTTTCTCGATTTCTTTCTCGGTGGAGATCACTCCGTACAACTCCGGCACATCAATGCCGGCGGCAATGGCGCGCTCTTTGGTGATGATCTTGTCATCCACAATCGGGTACAGGCTGCGTTTGTTGTACTTGAGTACGTAGTCCGCATTACGCCGATTGATGCCCATGATGCCCTTGGCTTCCAGGGCCTTCCAGGTCTTCCAGAAGCCAAACATCAGGAGTCAGCCTTCAAGAACGCTTTGAAACGCACCAGCTCGGTCAGGCGGTAGCCGCGATAACGACCCATGGCCAGCATGAAGGCCACCAGAATCAGCAGCACGGCCGGGAAGGTGAACACGAAGTACACCAGCTCAGGCACGCTCATCACCAGATAAGCCAGGGTGGCGGCAAACAGGGTGCCGATGGCGACTTTCATGGCATGGCCGCCGCCACGCTCTTCCCAAGTGATCGACAGGCGCTCAATGGTCATGGTCAGAATCACCATCGGGAACAGTGCCACCGACAGCCCGCGTTCAAGGCCCAGTTTATGGCTGAACAGGCTGATGGCGGCGATCAGAATTACTACGAACGTCAGCACCACCGACAACCTGGGTAGCATCTGCAACTTCAGATGTTCCAGATAGGAACGCAGCATCAACCCGAGCGCCGTTATCACCGTAAACAGGATGATGCCGAACTCCAGTTGAGTTTCGCGGAACGCCAGTGCGATCAGTACCGGGGTAAAGGTGCCGAGGGTTTGCAGGCCGATCAGGTTGCGCAGGACCAGAATCACCAGTACGCCAATCGGGATCATCACCATGATCATGAAGGTCTGCTGGGTTTGCAGCGGCAAGCCGTACAGCGAGTACTCCAGGAAGTTGGCGTCGGTGTTCTCGTCGGTCAGTTTGGCCAGGCGAATGGCGTTCATTTCGCTGTTGTTGAGGCTGAACGTTACGTTGGCTTTTTTGCCGCCATCCATCGTCACCAGCGGCTCGTCGCCGATCCACCAGAGCAGGCGGTCAGACGGCAGGCCTTGCTCGCCCGATTCCGGGTTGAAGTACAGCCAGTCGTTGCCGTTGAAGCTGCGCAGCCACAGTTCCGGGTTTTGCGGTTGATCGGCGACCAGGCGGATGGTGTGCACGCGCTCCATCGGGACGTGGGCAATCGACAGCAGCAATTCAATGATCTGGGCTTTGTGCGGGGTCGACGGATCGCCCGCCAGCAGCAACTTGACGTTGTCATCATTGAGGTTGTTCACCCGCTTGATGGTTTCGCTGATAAAGGTTTCGACGTCGGCAGAGTGCTGGCGAATCGGTGCAAGCAGGGCTTCGGCGGCGATTTTCTCCGGGCCGTCGACGGCGATGCTGTCGCGGAATACCGGGCCTTTGACCTTGGTTTTGTCACCCGAATAACGCTTGGTCAGGACCAGGCGGTAGTACAGGGTTTGCTTGCCGCTGACCCGGCGTGCCGACCAGGTGACCTTGCGGTTGCCGTCGACGCGGTTGACGCTTACCCCGTAGTTGTTCGAGATAAAGCTTTCATTGAGGCTGACGTAATCGCGGTTAAGCGGCGGGACGAACATCTGGATTTTGACCGGATCTTTGGCGTTGGCCACGAACTCGACTTTGGCGTCGATGTTCCACAGGTCGTCGGTCGCGTCTTCGGTCACAGGGATGCCGATGACGAAAATCTGGTAGGCGGTAATTGAAACGCCCAACACCAACAGAATGGTGATCAAGATTTTCAGGTGAAGGGTAAGAGCGCGCATTTCAATTACTCTGCGATTTGAGCGTTAGCGACGCAGGCAGGTTTGCCAGCAGCGTATTTAAGACTGGGGTCGACCAGCGCATCAAAGCGTTTAAGCGCTTCGGAGCCAATCAACAGCGGGTATTGGAACGCACTTCGGTCGGTCAAGTTCACTTCGATGGTGCGTAAAGCCTTGCCCATACAAATTTCCAGGCTGATGACCGGGCGTGAGGTGTAGTTCTTGTCGGCCTGCGGATCGTAGTCACCGGAGCGGCGTTTGATCTTGCTCACGCGGGCCAGCGGGCGTTCGATGGGGTGGCTGTGGGCGTCGTCGATGGCCAGGTAAAAGCGCACCCAGCTTTCACCATCACGTTTAAAACGTTTGATGTCGCGGGCGCTCAGCGAGGCGGTTTTGGCGCCGGTGTCGAGTTTGGCTGCAACTAGCAGGTCTATGCCTGCCAGTTCGGCGTATTCATTCAGGCCGTACACGGTTTTTTCGCCGCCAAGGCTCAGGCCCGGCAGCGACAGCAGACATAGAAAGGTGAAGAGGGTGATGAATTTCATAAATTGAGGCGTGATCTCTTGCAATCTTCAGTTCAAGGCGACTGGCAAAGATGCAAGTTTCCTCGTGCGGCTGCCCGATGGAAAGGGGCAGGGCGGATGCGGCGGGCATTCTAACATGATGGTTTTATGGCGCCAGCGTTCGCGCCGTCTGCGCGGGCTGTTAGTAATGTCGATTACACCAAGGTCTTATTCGACGATTGTCGACAATCCATATTTATCCTTTGACTGATAGCGCTTAAATGGCTAGTTTTGGCGCTATTGATTTAGAAGGTGTCGACAATATGCAGCAAGCACTGGAGCCGTCCCTGGTTATCCAGGATGACTCGGAAACCTTGTCCGAGAACGTCTTTCGACGCATTCAGGCGGCCATTGTTAAAGGCGAAATCGCCCCGGGCAGCAAGATCTCCGAACCTGAACTGGCGCGCACCTACGGCATCAGCCGCGGCCCTTTGCGTGAGGCGATTCATCGGCTTGAAGGCCAGCGTTTGCTGGTGCGCGTCCCGCATGTTGGCGCCCGCGTGGTCTCGTTGAGCCATGCCGAGCTGATCGAACTTTACGAAATTCGCGAGTCCCTTGAAGGCATGGCCTGCCGTTTGGCGGCCGAGCGCATGAGCGATGAAGACATCGCTGAGTTGCGCCAGGTGCTCGAAACCCATGAGCGCGATGAGGCGTTTCAGGCGGGTGTCGGGTACTACCAGCAAGAAGGCGACTTTGATTTTCATTACAAGATTATTCAAGGCAGCGGCAATCGCACGCTGACCCAGATGCTCTGCGGTGAGTTGTATCAATTGGTGCGCATGTACCGCATCCAGTTTTCCGCCACCCCCAACCGCCCGCACCAGGCGTTTGCCGAGCATCACCGGATTCTCGATGCCATTGCCGATCGCGACGGCGAACTGGCCGAGTTGTTGATGCGCCGCCACATCGGCGCTTCCAAACGCAATATCGCGCGTCACTACCAAGACAGCGCCCAGCAGACAGCCACTCCACGAGGTGAGTCATGAGCAATAAAAACAGTCCAGGCCAGCGTTTCCGTGATGCAGTCGCCAGCGAACACCCGTTGCAAGTCGTCGGTGCGATCAACGCCAACCACGCACTGCTGGCCAAACGTGCCGGTTTCAAAGCGATTTACCTGTCGGGTGGCGGTGTCGCTGCGGGTTCGCTGGGCGTGCCGGACCTGGGCATTACCGGCCTGGACGACGTGCTGACCGACGTGCGCCGTATCACTGACGTGTGCGACCTGCCGCTGCTGGTAGACGTGGACACGGGCTTTGGCTCGTCATTCTTCAACGTTTCGCGCACGGTCAAATCGATGATCAAGTTTGGCGCTGCGGCCATTCACATCGAAGACCAGGTCGGCGCCAAGCGTTGCGGTCATCGCCCAAACAAAGAGATCGTTTCGCAGCAAGAAATGATCGACCGTATTAAAGCCGCAGTGGATGCGCGCACCGATGACAGCTTCGTGATCATGGCGCGCACCGATGCGCTGGCGGTCGAGGGCCTGGAGTCGGCGCTTGAACGTGCGGCGGCGTGTGTTGAAGCCGGTGCCGACATGGTGTTCCCGGAAGCCATCACCGAGCTTGAGATGTACAAACTGTTTGCCGACCGGGTCAAGGCGCCGATTCTGGCCAACATCACCGAGTTCGGCGCGACGCCGCTGTACACCACCGAGGAATTGGCTAGCGTTGATGTATCGCTGGTGCTGTACCCGCTGTCGGCGTTCCGGGCGATGAACAAGGCAGCAGAGAACGTGTACGGCGCCATCCGCCGCGACGGTACCCAGCAAAATGTGATCGACACCATGCAAACCCGCATGGAGCTGTACGACGCCATCAACTACCACGAATTCGAGCAGAAGCTCGACGCGCTGTTTGCTGCGAAGAAATAACCCAGAGATATGTACAAAGACTTGCCGAATCCCTAACAAATTCAAGATTGGAGAGCGCAATGGCCGAAGCAAAAGTATTGAGCGGTGCCGGATTACGTGGCCAGGTGGCCGGGCAAACAGCCCTGTCGACGGTCGGTCAGGAAGGCGCCGGCCTCACTTATCGGGGTTATGACGTGCGTGAACTGGCAGCCGATGCCCAGTTCGAAGAAGTGGCTTACCTGCTGCTGTACGGCGAACTGCCGACTAAAACCCAGCTGGCTGACTACACCGCCAAGCTGAAAACCCTGCGCGACTTGCCGCAAGCCTTGAAAGAAGTGCTGGAACGCATCCCCGCAGACGCCCACCCGATGGACGTGATGCGCACCGGTTGCTCGTTCCTGGGCAATCTGGAACCAGAGAAAGACTTCTCCGAGCAGTTGGACAAGACCAACCGCCTGCTGGCGGCCTTCCCGGCGATCATGTGTTACTGGTACCGCTTCAGCCACGACGCCAAGCGCATTGAGTGCGTGAGCGATGAAGCGTCGATTGGCGGTCACTTCCTGCACCTGCTGCACGGCAAAAAGCCGAGCGAGTTGCACGTCAAAGTGATGAACGTGTCGCTGATCCTCTATGCAGAACACGAGTTCAACGCCTCAACCTTCACCGCCCGTGTCTGTGCATCGACACTGTCCGATCTGTATTCGTGCATCACTGCGGCCATCGGCTCGCTGCGCGGCCCGCTGCACGGTGGCGCCAACGAAGCGGCCATGGAAATGATCGAGCGCTTTGCCTCGGCCGAAGACGCCGTCGAGGGCACCCTCGGCATGCTGGCGCGCAAAGACAAGATCATGGGCTTCGGTCACGCGATCTACAAAGACAGCGACCCGCGTAACGAAGTGATCAAGGGCTGGTCGAAAAAGCTGGCTGAAGAAGTGGGCGATACCGTGCTGTTCCCGGTGTCCGAAGCCATCGACAAAACCATGTGGGAGCAAAAGAAGCTGTTCCCCAACGCCGACTTCTACCATGCCTCGGCGTACCACTTCATGGGCATTCCGACCAAGCTGTTCACCCCGATATTTGTCTGCTCGCGCCTGACCGGCTGGGCTGCACACGTGTTCGAACAGCGCGCCAACAACCGCATCATCCGTCCAAGCGCCGAGTACATCGGCGTTGAACAGCGCAAGTTCGTGCCAATCGAGCGTCGCTGAATGAGGGAGTTGATGGCCGCTGTTGACTAAATGTGGGAGCGGGCTTGCTCGCGATTCGGCTACCTCGGTCTTTCAGCAAGACCGTGTCGATGCTTTCGCGGGCAAGCCCGCTCCCACATGAGCGCTGCGCCGTCACTCTTTTTTGTCATTACCGTGATCGAGTCCCGCACCATGAATACTGAATTTCGTAAAACGCTGCCGGGCACCCGGCTGGATTACTTCGACACCCGTGCGGCGGTCGATGCGATCACCCCCGGTGCCTACGACACACTGCCTTATACCGCGCGCGTGCTGGCCGAAAACCTGGTGCGGCGTTGCGATCCGGCCACGTTAAATGCCTCCCTGAGCCAATTGATCGAGCGCAAGCGCGACCTCGATTTTCCGTGGTTCCCGGCGCGTGTGGTGTGCCACGACATCCTTGGTCAAACCGCTCTGGTTGACCTCGCAGGCCTGCGTGATGCAATCGCCCAACAAGGCGGCGACCCGGCGCAAGTCAACCCGGTGGTGCCGACCCAACTGATTGTCGACCACTCGCTGGCCGTAGAATGTGGCGGTTACGACCCCGAGGCGTTTGAAAAGAACCGCGCCATCGAAGACCGCCGCAACGAAGACCGCTTCCACTTTATCGAGTGGACCAAAAAAGCCTTTAAAAACGTCGACGTGATCCCGCCGGGCAACGGCATCATGCACCAGATCAACCTGGAGAAAATGTCTCCGGTGATTCAGGTGCGTGACGGCGTAGCGTTCCCCGACACTTGCGTGGGCACCGACAGCCACACCCCGCACGTCGACTCGCTGGGCGTGATCGCCATCGGCGTCGGCGGCCTCGAAGCCGAAAGCGTGATGCTCGGTCGAGCCTCGTGGATGCGCCTGCCAGAAATCGTCGGCGTTGAGCTGACCGGCAAGCTGCAACCGGGCATCACCGCCACCGACATGGTGCTGGCGCTGACCGAGTTCCTGCGCAAGCAAAAAGTGGTCGGCGCCTGGCTGGAGTTCTATGGCGAAGGCGCTGCGGCGCTGACCTTGGGCGACCGCGCGACCATTTCCAACATGGCCCCGGAATACGGCGCCACGGCGGCGATGTTCTACATCGACCAACAAACCATCGATTACCTCAAACTGACTGGCCGCGAAGACCAGCAAGTGCAGTTGGTGGAGCACTATGCCAAGGTCAACGGCCTGTGGGCCGACAGCCTCAAGGGCGCGCAGTACGAGCGCAACCTGAGCTTTGACCTGTCATCGGTGGTGCGCAACATGGCTGGCCCAAGCAACCCGCATGCGCGGGTGGCCACCAGCGATCTGGCGAGCAAAGGCATCGCCGGGCAGTGGGATGAAGTGCCGGGGCAAATGCCCGATGGCGCGGTGATCATCGCTGCGATCACCAGTTGCACCAACACCAGCAACCCGCGCAACGTAATTGCCGCCGGTTTGCTGGCCCGCAACGCCAACAAATTGGGGCTGACCCGCAAGCCGTGGGTTAAATCGTCGCTGGCGCCGGGCTCGAAAACCGTGGCGCTGTACCTGGATGAAGCGGGCCTGACGGACGAGCTGGAGCAACTGGGCTTTGGCGTTGTGGCGTTTGCCTGCACCACGTGCAATGGCATGTCCGGGGCGCTGGACCCGGTGATTCAGCAAGAAATCATCGACCGTGACCTCTACGCCACGGCCGTGCTGTCGGGGAACCGTAACTTTGACGGGCGTATTCACCCGTACGCCAAGCAGGCGTTTCTGGCCTCGCCGCCGCTGGTGGTGGCTTATGCGATTGCCGGGACCATTCGTTTTGACATCGAAAAAGACGTCTTGGGCCCGGACGCTCAGGGCAATGAAATCCGCCTGAAAGACATCTGGCCGACGGATGAAGAAATCGACGCAGTGGTCAAGGCTTCGGTGAAACCGGAGCAGTTCCGCCAGGTGTACATTCCGATGTTCGCCATTCACGAAGACACCGGCCCGAAAGTCGAGCCGCTGTACGACTGGCGCCCGCAAAGCACCTATATCCGCCGCCCGCCGTACTGGGAAGGGGCGCTGGCCGGTGCGCGTCCGCTCAAGGGCATGCGCCCGCTGGCCGTGCTGCCGGACAACATCACCACCGACCATTTGTCGCCGTCCAACGCGATCATGCTCGACAGCGCCGCCGGTGAATACCTGGCGAAAATGGGCTTGCCGGAAGTCGACTTCAACTCCTATGCCACCCACCGTGGCGACCACCTGACTGCTCAGCGCGCGACCTTTGCCAACCCGAAACTGTTCAACGAAATGGTCATCGAGGACGGCAAGGTCAAGCAGGGTTCATTGACTCGCCTTGAGCCGGAAGGCCAGGTGATGCGCATGTGGGAAGCGATTGAAACCTACATGGATCGCAAGCAGCCGCTGATCATTATTGCCGGCGCCGACTATGGCCAGGGTTCGTCCCGTGACTGGGCAGCCAAGGGCGTACGGCTGGCGGGTGTGGAGGCGATTGCCGCCGAAGGGTTTGAGCGCATTCACCGCACCAACCTGGTGGGCATGGGCGTGTTGCCGCTGGAGTTCATGCCGGGCACCAACCGCAAAACCTTGCAGATCGACGGCAGTGAAACCTACGACGTGATTGGCGAGCGCACCCCGCGTGCCACGCTGACGCTGGTGATTACCCGTAAAAATCGCGAGCGTGTCGAGGTGCCTGTGACTTGCCGCCTGGACACGGCTGAAGAAGTGTCGATCTACGAAGCGGGCGGCGTGTTGCAGCGCTTTGCCCAGGACTTCCTGGAGTCGGCAACCGCTTAACCACTTCCTGTAGGAGCAAGCTTGTCTCGCGATCTTTTGATCTTCTAAAAAGATCGCGAGGCAAGCTCGCTCCTACAGAGGACATGACAGGATTCTATTCATGGCTTTTGCAGCGCAAATCAAAATCCCGGCGACGTATATGCGGGGCGGTACCAGTAAAGGGGTGTTTTTCAGCCTGCTCGACTTGCCTGACGTGGCTCAGGTGCCGGGAGCGGCTCGTGATGCGCTGTTGCTGCGGGTGATCGGCAGCCCGGACCCGTATGAGAAGCAAATCGACGGCATGGGCGCCGCCACGTCCAGCACCAGCAAAACCGTGATCGTCAGCAAAAGCCTGCACGCTGACCATGACGTCGACTACCTGTTTGGTCAGGTGTCGATCGACAAGCCTTTTGTCGACTGGAGCGGCAACTGCGGCAACCTGTCGGCGGCGGTCGGCTCGTTCGCCATCAGCAGCGGTCTGGTCGACCCGAGCCGTATACCGCGTAACGGCACGGCGGTGGTGCGCATCTGGCAAGCCAACATCAGCAAAACCATTATTGCCCACGTGCCTATTACTGACGGCGCGGTCCAGGAAACCGGCGACTTTGAACTGGATGGCGTTACCTTTCCGGCGGCAGAGGTTCAGCTTGAGTTCCTCAACCCGGCGGCAGAAGAAGAGGGCGCGGGTGGTTCGATGTTCCCCACCGGCAACCTGGTGGACGACCTGGAAGTGCCGGGCGTCGGCACCCTTAAAGTCACGATGATCAATGCCGGCATCCCGACCATCTTCGTCAATGCCCACGACATCGGTTACACCGGCACGGAACTGCAGAACGACATCAACGCGGATGCGAAAGCGCTGGCGCTGTTCGAAACCATTCGTGCCCACGGTGCGTTGCGCATGGGCCTGATCGATAACCTCGACGATGCCGCCAAGCGCCAGCACACACCCAAAGTGGCGTTTGTAGCCAAGCCTGCGGATTACTTGTCGTCCAGCGGTAAGCCGGTGAGCGCGAACAGCATTGATTTGCTGGTGCGTGCCTTGTCGATGGGCAAACTGCACCACGCCATGATGGGCACCGCTGCGGTAGCGATTGGCACGGCAGCCGCCATTCCGGGCACGCTGGTCAACCTGGCCGCGGGTGGCGAATTGCGCAGCGCCGTGCGCTTCGGCCATCCGTCGGGCACCCTGCGGGTGGGCGCACAAGCGCAGCAGGTTGACGGCGAATGGACCGTGACCAAAGCCATCATGAGCCGCAGCGCGCGGGTCTTGATGGAAGGTTGGGTGCGGGTGCCCCCGATTTGAAAAAAAACCTGTAGGAGCGAGCTTGTCTCGCGATCTCTTAACTACCCAACAGATCGCGAGGCAAGCTCGCTCCTACAACTGGTATGTAGAGCGGGCATTCAGACCTGCCAGCCTGACCCTGAGGATGGAACACGACACTCATTCACCCACTTGGAGTCACTCCACATGAGCGCCAACGTCGACCTCAACAATCGTCCCGACTATGACAAGGTTTTGCAGGACATTGCTGACTACGTCCTGACCTACCGCATCACTTCCCCAGAAGCCCTGAAGACCGCCCGAAACTGCCTGATGGACACCTTGGGCTGCGGCCTGCTGGCGTTGCGTTTTCCGGAATGCACCAAGCACCTGGGCCCGATTGTCGAGGGCACGGTGGTGCCGTTTGGCGCCCGTGTGCCCGGTACGTCGTTTCGCCTGGACCCGGTCAAGGCTGCATGGGACATCGGCTGTATCGTCCGTTGGCTGGATTACAACGACACATGGCTGGCGGCGGAGTGGGGGCATCCTTCGGATAACCTGGGCGGTATTCTGGCGGTGGCCGACCACCTCTCGCAAAAGCGTGTGGCCAATGGCGAAGCGCCTTTGACCGTGCGTGCGGTGCTGGAGGCGATGATCATGGCGCATGAGATTCAAGGCGTCATTGCCCTGGAAAACTCCTTTAATCGCGTCGGCCTTGACCATGTGCTGCTGGTGAAAGTTGCGTCGACGGCGGTCTGCGCCAAGCTGATGGGCGCTGATCGCGAGCAGTTGCTGGCGGCGTTGTCCCATGCGTTTGTCGATGGTCAGGCCTTGCGTACCTACCGCCATGCGCCCAACGCCGGCTCGCGCAAGTCGTGGGCGGCGGGGGATGCGTCGAGTCGCGGCGTGCGCCTGGCGGATATCGCGCTGCGCGGTGAAATGGGTATCCCGGGCGTGCTGACGGCGCCGCAGTGGGGCTTTTACGACGTGCTGTTCAGCCACACCAACAAGGACCTGGCGCTTAAGCCTGAAGGGCAGCGCCAATTCAGCCTGTCACAGCCTTATGGCACCTATGTGATGGAAAACGTGCTGTTCAAGATCAGTTTTCCGGCTGAGTTCCATGCGCAGACGGCGTGCGAAGCGGCCGTGACCTTGCACCCGCAGGTGAAAGATCGCTTGCATGAGATCGACAAAATCGTGATCACCACCCACGAATCCGCGATCCGGATCATTTCCAAGCAAGGCCAGTTGGCCAATGCGGCGGATCGAGATCACTGCATTCAATACATGACTGCCGTGCCGCTGGCATTTGGCAATCTGGTGGCGGAACAGTACGAAGACGACTTCCACGCTGCGCATCCGATCATTGATGAGCTGCGCGAGAAGATGGTCATTGTCGAAGAGCCACGCTACACCCGTGAATACCTGGAGGCCGACAAGCGTTCGATTGCCAACGCCATTCAGGTGTTTTTCAAGGACGGCTCCCACACGGAGCAGGTGATGGTGGAGTACCCGATCGGCCATCGTCGGCGCCGGGCTGAAGGCATTCCGTTGCTGGAAGACAAGTTCAAGGCCAACCTGGCCACGCGCTTTGTCGGCCAGCGCTGCAAGCAGATTTTTGAACTGTGCAAAGATCAGGCGAAGCTTGAAGCGACGCCGGTTCATGCATTTATTGATTTGCTGGTGATTTAAACCCAATCCCCTGTAGGAGCGAGCTTGTCTCGCGATCTTTTGATGGTTTAAAAGATCGCGAGGCAAGCTCGCTCCTACAAGGCGGTGGGGTTATTTAAAACGTCGCTCCACGCCTTTTTCGACCAGGATCTTGGCCGAGATTTCTTCTACCGAGAAATGGGTGGAGTTGATGTGCGGGATGTTTTCGCGCTGGAACAGGCTTTCGACTTCGCGCACTTCAAATTCGCACTGGGCGTAGCTGGAGTATCGGCTGTTGGGCTTGCGCTCGTTGCGAATGGCGGTGAGGCGATCCGGGTCGATGGTCAGGCCGAACAGTTTGTGCTTGTGCGCGCGCAAGGCCGCGGGCAGCTTCAGGCTTTCCATGTCGTCTTCGGTCAACGGGTAGTTGGCCGCCCGAATGCCGAATTGCATGGCCATGTACAGGCAGGTCGGGGTTTTACCGCAACGCGACACGCCTACCAGAATCAGGTCGGCCTTGTCGTATTTGTGTGTGCGCGCGCCGTCGTCGTTGTCGAGGGCAAAGTTCACCGCCTCGATACGCTCCATATAGTTGGAGTTATGGCCAATTGAGTGGGATTTACCCACTGAGTAGGAGGAATGTTCCGCTAGTTCCTGCTCCAGGGGCGCCAGGAAACTGGAAAAAATGTCGATCATGAAGCCATTGGCGGTGGCGAGGACTTCGCGAATATCCTGATTGACGATAGTGTCGAAGATTATCGGGCGAACACCGTCTTTTTCGGCGGCGTTGTCGATTTGTTGTACCATTGCCCGCGCTTTTTCCACGCTATCTATATAAGGGCGTGTGAATTTGCTGAAGGTCACGTTTTCGAATTGCGCCAACAAACTCTGGCCGAGGGTTTCGGCTGTGATGCCGGTGCCGTCGGATATAAAGAAAGCAGATCGTTTCATTTGCGCCTTGGGCCTTAAGCTGGTGACGTTTCTTGGATATGATAGGCGCGATTTTGTCGCCCGCAATGGCAGGCAGTGTCACTTATTTTCCAGGTCCAGGCCACAATCGCCGAGAGACTCCATAGACGGAGTGTCCGGCACCCTGAGCTTTTCCAACACAGTTAGTGGAGAGATCACCTTGGTAGAGTACGTAGTTTCCCTCGATAAGCTCGGCGTCCATGATGTGGAGCATGTGGGGGGCAAGAACGCATCCCTCGGCG